>ENA-OQKN01000762-OQKN01000762.1-human-gut-metagenome-genome-assembly--contig:-NODE-762-length-26901-cov-5.223276_pt1 | contig 26901 bp, 30 predicted proteins | sample MGYA00242776_ERZ504794 | MGnify/ENA primary metagenome ERZ504794 (study PRJEB26092, sample SAMD00036434) | human gut metagenome | host: Homo sapiens | study: EMG produced TPA metagenomics assembly of... | reverse complement strand
AACAGGAAACGCAGCGTGTCAGGAGATTGTTTTCGAATCATCATGGCGTTATATTTTACATATAAGTTTTCTTAATGCCCATCTTCTTGCCCTTCGGACAAGAAGCATCCCTCGCTCTAAAGAGCTCGGTCAATTTTTATTGAGGATATTCTTGTAAAGAAAAAACCGCCAAAGTCAACGACTCTAGCGGTTCACCGTGCGTTAGAAGATTCGAACTCCCGACCTTTTGGTCCGTAGGTAAGTTAATCAAGGTGTCAGAATGTGAGCTGTTTGAAAGTTCGCAGTCTAATTATCATTTCTGGTATTTCTTCTTGATGTTGTCAATGTGCTGCTGTTTCTGGGCTTCTGTAACCTGAGTCAGAGGGAGAAGCCGCTCATAAAGCTGGTTAATCTCTTCAGATATCAGACAGTCAGGCTTTGATTTTTCGTTTCTGAGAAATTTGGAAAGGCTGTTGTATGCAATAACGTAAACGTTTTCACTTTCAACCGTGATCTTTTTCAGATTCGCACTTGAATTGAAGGTGATCAGAGAAGTATACTTTTCCTCGCCGATCTGCAACAGCTTCTCCAGATACTTGATGTGCGTGTTGTTCTGACGAATCGGATTGTAGAAGAAATATTTCTTGCCGTTCAGAGTCTCGCACCAGCGGCGATCCTTTTCGCTTCCGAAGATCCAGCCGGAATAGTTTTTGTTTTCAAGAACATAGATACCTTTTGTACAAATCATGATGATATCAATCTCTGTGGTATCATCTTCTTTCTTCTTTGGGATATAGACGTTGAAAAGCAGCTTCTTTTCCAGGGAGGACTTGTCAAGTAATTCAGACATGCGGTATTCACCGCGAGCCCCCTTATCATTTAGAATATTCCAGAAACTGCGGGTACTTTGCTTACCGTAACTGGAATTTTTGTATTTTGTGTTTTCGATATATGCAGTAATGCCTACGATCAGGACAGTAAAGACAACTACATATGCAAAAAGATCGTTTAACATAACTTTACTCCTTTGTATGTTTATTTAACCAATCTTGGATAGGGATGATTCTTCTGTTTCTTCTGGCACGTTTAACAATTCCCTTATGATAGCCTGACGTTCAGGACTGCAACTCCGGTAAGATTCGATGAGCTTCTTTTCCTGAACAGATAGGCTTTCAGACTGCTTCCCGGTGAGCAGGTACTCTACTGTAGTCCCTAGAATTTGGGATAGTTCGAAAAGCGTTTCAGTGGATGGAATTTGATTTTTTTTACAGTTGCCTATCATATTTTTAGACAAACCGAGTTGAGCGGTAATTTCTTTGTTACTTTTGCCGCTTTTTTCCATGCAATCGCTTATTCTTTTGCCGAAATTTTCTTTATCAATCATAAAAAATATTCTCCATTCCCATAAATAAGGGATAAAATCATTGACAATCCCAAAATAAAGGGATATAATCAACTTGAGTTGAAAAGTGACACCTTTGTTGTCTGGTTAACATCTTATTTTACCATAGATGTCACTTTTTGACAAACTGAAATTGTGCAGGATGCACATAGGGTGAAAGGGAAATAGTAATGAAAAAAGTATTAGAGATTAGGGACTACACGGCATTGTGTTTGAAGTACTGCAAACTTTCACATTCAGCAGGAGTGGCAGAGACAAAGGAAGTTGCAGACCAGATATCTGAATTAGCTGAGACAGTCATGGCACAGATCCAGCAGATGCGTGCAGAAGCGGAGGTGTTCTGATGAAACAGCCGAAACCAAATGCAAAAAGCATCCGCATGACAGATGAAGTCTTTCAATACATCAGCAACTTTGAGGGTGACGGTTTTAATGAAAAGCTTCAGAACATTGTCCTCTTCAGTATGAAAACCGAAGCAGAACGTCGGGGCCGCCTTGCACTTCTTGACGATATGATCGCAGTGAGAAGCAATACACTGTATAACAAACTCCGCGTGATGGATGCGATGCTGACAAGATGCCAGCATGGGCTGGAAGGCTGCCGGGACATACTGGATGAGTATACAGACGGCATGGAAGCCGGAGACAGCGAAGGCTAAGGAAATACAGCGGGGCACAGTCAAGGGAGTAAGTGAGGATATGTTCACCCGCAGGGGGAAGGATACCGGAACAACCCTTGACAGTGACAGGAACGTTATCATGTCAGGCAGAGAGGCGGGATTTTCCCCGCCTCTCCTGCCCCGTGGCGAACGCCCCCCGGAGGGAAACCGGGGTGCAGGGGACGGTTGTCCCTTGCCGGGTTTGGGCAGAGCCCAAGGGGAAGACCTGGCAGGAACCAGAGTGGACGGTTTCAGCATCGCCGTCCAGCCTGAAACAAAGAATTTTTTATACAACAGTGGTTTTCAGGGGCTTTTTCTCCTCTTGAAAATATATTTTCCCTTTCCGGAGGCTCTACGCTTCCGGAAGACCCTAAAGCGGAGGGAACCAAGAAGAACCTAGCACTTTTAAGTGTTTGGATACATAAACAACAAGTTTTTACTGCGGCTGGTATGCGGCAGGGAAAGGGGCTTATTATGAACAGCAAAGCAAAGATACTCTTAATGTATGCGAATGAGTACAACTTACAGGACGAGAACGGCAGACAGGTGTCTGGCTGTACGATCAACTACTTTTTCTACGGGGAACACGGCGAGGCCATGAAACCGCAGGAAGGTGCAAACGGTGCGATCGGCTACCAGAGAGCGAAATGCTCACTTCCGCAGGAAGTACGCTTTTCGGTCATCAAGGCACCGGCACTGTACGAAGCAGATTTCGAAATGAGCATAGGCTCGGACGGCAAGCCTGTCATGAAAGTAGTGGGCTTGCAGTATCTCAGTGATGTCAGCATCACTGCGGTAAACAACGGCAAGTAATGCCTATGGAAACAGAAACTTTAGAAACGGAAACCAAGGAAACAAGTGTAGATTATTCGGCAGGTTTTTTGAAGTTGCACGAAGATCTCCAGACACTCCAGGCATCCGTGGACGGCATCCAGAAGCTTCTGGGTGACTATCTGCCGGAGATAACGGAACAGGGAAATACCGACACCCCCATAGCATTGTTTCAGGAAATCAATGAGAAACTACAGACACTCGCTGTTCCAGAAGAACCGGAGGTAATTGGAGATGAAGCAGGTTTTCAGGAGGAAACTCCAGCAGAAACGGAACGAGAGACGGAGACACAGGCAGAGACAGAACAGCCGGAAACTGAGTCTGAAACAGAGACTCTACCGGAAAAAGATACAGCTGGATCTGCTGGTGCTGAAGTATCTGGTCAGGAAATGATGGAAGAACTCAAAAAGCTGAACCAGCATTTGGAGACCATGGAGACAACCCAGCAAAATCTGATGAATATACAGGTGCCGATCATGTGCGGGGTGGGGCTGATCTTTGGAAGCCTCCTTGCAGTTGTGTTTTCCCGGTATCTGAAAACGTGAGGTGGTTGAACAATGATGATGAGCGTCATAACGATTCAGGACTTTACAAAACTTTTTCTGTCATTTATCCCGGTTGGCTTTTTATGTGCCTTCCTGTTCATACTTGTAGGTCTGGCAATAACCGGGTTGATGAAGATATTTAGCAAGGCGTAAGCCGGAAAGGAGACAGACATGGAAGATATGGTAACAGCTCTGACTACTCAGTTTACGAGCATTGGAACTTCTCTTACAGGCATTGTAACCTCAGTGCTTCCGATCGCACTGCCGATCATCGGCGGCGTGTTCGTCATCACAAAAGGTATCGGCATCTTCAAGAAGATCGCCAATAAGTAGTATCAACTGGAATGTTTTTCCAGTCTTTGGGGAAGGAAGGACGTTTCCTTCCTCTTTTTTTATCGTTTTTCATAGAAATGTATCTCAAAGGAAGCAGGCTGCAACGCTGATCGGCTTTGTGCTGAAGGTGAAAACGAGATACAGGAAAGGGGCAAATATGGGAATGACATTGAAACGAGCCGGGAAGAACATCGTTATTGGCTTCCTGGTACTGGCGATAACGCTCTCGAGTATCCTGTACCCGGCAAAGCGGGCAGAGGCGGCAGAAATCGCCGTAGGCTGGGGACTTGCGGAAGTACTCGAGGCAATCTTTGCAACCTATGGCTTTGTCTACCTCACCGACAAGATGTGCAATGCAGACTGGTGGACAGATGGGAACAACGCACTTGATCCGGACTGGCAGGACCTCCATGACTCCATGGAAGAAGATTATGAGAAACAGTGGGAAGTAGTCTACGGCTCCGGCGGGGGCGGTGGGGACGAGAGCGAACCCCAGAGTGAACCGGATGACAAACCGCCGAGGAAATTTGACGACATCATAGAGAAAGCCAAGAAAACCAAGACGCTTGACCTGAATCAGGGAGCGTTTGACCTGATAAAGAACTGGGTAGATAAGTATGTGCAGAAGTCCTATGAAATGGGGGCACTGATCTGTGATAAGACCATGCCGGATAAATTTAACGCTCCGCTGGATCATGTGGGGGCAAATACAGCTTTTGTAGTTACTCAATGGGCAAATTATCATGAGTATACTTATGTTGTTAATTTGACTTCTCCATATTATTGTCATGAGACTGGCTCGAATTTCGGATATATGTATTATATTGATGATCTTGTGGATACTCATGAAGTCTATAAGTACGAAAATGGGAGTCTTGTTTGGAGCAGCATATCAGATGCTATTTGGGGTATACCAAGATCTTATTCTTATCGAAACCATAAAATATGGTATTCGTCTATCGGAGTTAAAAGAGTATTTACGACAGGTGTTCAATTTAGAACAGAAGATGAATGTAAAAAATATCTTGAGCAGCTTATAGATGAGTATGAAGATTCGAAACCAGATAAAAAACCAGCCAAGAAGAAAGTCAAAGCCCCGATCTGGGTGACCCCGGAGCTTCAGGACACTTACGAGAACAACGGCAAGCTGGAATATCCTTCGGCACCGAAGCAGATCAACGTCCCTTCGGCTGACCAGATGGCAGACGCGGCACAGCAGCTGAACCCGGAGAGTAATCCGAATCTTGCAGCAGACAAGAGCAACGCACCGAAGTACATCGAGAATCTGATCGCAAAGTTAGACCCTGTGCCGACACCTTCCCCGAACCCGACACCGGAACCAGAACCAGAACCGGACACGAAGCCGGAACAGCCGGACACGAACCCATCAAACCCGGATTCCGGAGATGACCCGGATAACAGTTCCTTCACGGCAGACCTCAAGAAGCTTTTCCCGTTCTGTATCCCGTTTGACCTGATCCATGCGTTGAACGTGCTTTCGGTGGAGGGAAAAGCCCCGGTCTTTAAGTTTCCATTTAAAGTGGACTATGGGCCTGTGCATGTGAATGAAGAGTGGGTGCTTGACTTTGCGGACTATGAGAGCGTTGTCCAGATCCTGCGTGTATTTGAAACGCTGTCGTTCATCGTTTCGCTGATACTGATAACAAGAAATATCATCAAGGGGTGATTTTATGGAGATCGTAACAAAATTTTTAGATTGGGTGCTGAAGCTTTTGCCAACCAGCCCATTTGCCGCATATATCGATGCACTGGAAAACATACCGTTTCTTGCTTACCTGAATTACTTCCTGCCGATATCAACGTTCGTCGCGATCGGGGAAGCGTGGCTCGTAGCGGTCGGACTTTTCTACTTGTACAGTATTATTCTGCGGTGGATCAGGGCGATTGAGTAGTCGTGTATCTCAAAAGCTTCACGCTGCAACGTTGATCAGGCTTGTTCCTGGGCAAAGAATGAGATACAGAAAGGGGAAAATATGATTGAGTTTTATTCAGGCACGCCCGGTTCTGGGAAGTCCCTGCATGTGGCAGAGAAGCTCTATTACTGGGTGCGTGCAGGACTGCCGGCAGTGGGAAATTTTGACATCAACCTGGACAGGATCAAGACCAGGCATAAAAAGGAATATGTATTTAAGCGGAACGATGAACTGACGCCGGAGTTCCTGATCGCCTACGCAAACGAGCAGATCAAGAAGAAAGGCAAGGTCAAAGAGGACTCGATCCTGCTTGTGATCGATGAGTGTCAGCTGATGTTCAACGCGAGGGACTGGACAAAGCAGGGGCGGGGGGAGTGGCTGCACTTCTTCACCCTGCACAGGCACCTTGGTTACAAGATCATACTGGTGGCACAGTTCGACCGCATGATCGACAGGCAGGTGCGTAGCCTGATCGAATACGAATATATTCACAGAAAAGTGAGCAACTTCGGCATAAAGGGGAAGATCGTCAGTGCGTTGGCACTGGGGAACCTGTTTGTATGCGTAAAAGTCTGGTATCCGATGAAAGAGAAAGTTGGCTCTGAATTTTTCAAGGCACACAAGCGATATTACAGCCTGTATGACACTTACGCACTGTTCGAACAGTAGACGGCTGACCGAGGAAGGGGACTTGAGGGGCCCCGCCGAGGGCGGGCGGCGAATGGCCGGACGGTGGAAGAGGGGGCCGCCACGGGCCTGTAATACGTGGTCTGAAAATACATAGTAAAATATGCGAAAGTCCGCATGGATACTGGACAAAACGGTAATTTCAAAATTTCCCCAAAACGGCATTTGGGGAAAAACTTTAGTATGGTAAAGTAGGTGATAAAAATGGATATAAAGAAGCATTTGAACAGTACAAAAATATACCAAGAATTTTCGCAGGAAAATCAAAAGTACTGGTTTGATTTTAAACAAAAGAAATTTTTGCACAACATAGACACCTTCTATTACAGCGTCAAGCTTTTAGAGGATTTCACGGACGACAGCGAGGACAGGCGAGTAAAAGCGTTCCGAAGTTACTTTGAACAGAAGAAAAAGAAGATACTGGATGCATACGGCGAGACGGTTCCGGTGTACGTGCATGACAGAAACTTAAATCTTTGTCCCGGTGTCTATGCTGGATTTTTCAAGATCCGTCTGGAGTGCCCGGAATGGTTCGACATTTTCATAGCTCCGGTCGTGCCGCATGGCGGTGATGGGGGTGCGTCCGTCACATCAGAGATCGTGGTGCAGGTCCGCTCTTACATGCTCTGGATGTACGGAGTCCATGATTCCTATGAGAAATCCATGGAGTATGTCCGGGCACTGCTGAAAAAGTACGATCTGCATGTAGCATACACACAGGAAAACCGTGTTGATTTCTGCTGGCACAGTAATTACCTGAGCAACCCGGAAAAGTTCTTTTCGCCGGAAAACTTCTACAAGATGCGGGTAGACCGGTTCAAGGATGCAGTGATTCATACCGCAAAAGTCGGTTCGGATGGCTTCGAGATTGATTACGTGGCAATGGGCAAAAGGTCGGATAAAGTCTTTATCAGAATCTATTTGAAAAGCAAGGAAGTGATTGAGAAAAATTACAAACCATGGTTTTTCAAGGTCTGGCTGTTCAACGGACTGATAAACCGCTATGATTTCTACATATACGAGGAATGTTACAAAAAGCGGTCATGGAACTACAGAGACACGGCACGGCTCAAATACTATGCAGAGTATGGAGAGGATGAAACGCTGAGGGAACACTGCCGGGCGGTTGTCCAGGAAGAGAAAACAATGTCACCGGATGCACTGCACAAGCTGGCGGACTATCTGACGCCAAAAGTAAACTTAGTGATGAATGTGGAGTACCAGGTCATGCGAAAACATACAAAATCCTATGAGCTGATACCGTTCCGGGACAACTCCGGCAAAGGGAACGAAAAGAGGGTGTATGATTTTTTCGACAACCGGAAGATCATAGCAGACTACCTGACGTTTCACATCCTGCGGCTGGTAAAGCCGGAAGGGGACTCGAACAAATCAAGACGTGATCTGTGTGCGTTCTGGAATGCACTCCGCTCCTGTAAAATGGTCGATGTGAATGTGCGGCAGAAAGATGTGAAGCTGATCCGGAATTACTGCCGGAAGCTGAACAGCGAAATGATGAAGAAGCGGGTGATTAACGCGGCCGTCACGCTTGGAATGTACACCAGAGGGATTAACAGTGATACTGTTATGCAGGACTGCGTAGAAGCACTGTGCCAGTTGAATGATAATGATATACATGATGCATACCGTTACAAACAGAAAAAAGCCCGCCAATTCAATGAGGATGAACTGGCGGAAACTTATGTTGACGCGTTGACGCATCAGTATGAGATTGTAAACGTCGATACTGGTGAATTTGTGTCTGAATACATTCTACCATAGTTTTCTGCAAAACACAAATTGATTTTTGTATCTCAGGAGAAGCAGGCTGTAATGCCGATCGGCTTTGCACTGCAGGTGAAAACGAGATACATGGAAGGGGTAAAAGAATATGAAAATGACATTAAAACAGGCTTATGACCTATTCATATTTGACAGGGAAACATATTGTAAACAGAAAACTATAAGAAACTACAAAAATACGCTTTCGTATTTCTTTGATTTCCTCGAAGAAGAAAGAGATATGCCCATAACGAAGATACAGGTTGACAGTGTCACGCTGATGGATGTCAAGGCCTATGTGGTGAAGCTCCGCAGCCGGAACAAGCTGGAAACACATCCGTTAAAGCCTACGGAAAATCATCCGATCACAAAGAGGTCTATCCGAACCTATAGCGTCGATGTCCGGACGTTCTTCCATTTTCTGTATAACAATGATTACATTGAGAAAGATATCATGAAAGGGTTTAAGGTCATCAAGTCGGAGAATAAGCTGGTGCTTCCGCTGTTTGACAGTGAAGTAAAAGAGATAGATGAGCTATTTAACATGAAAACTTACCGTGGAATCCGCAATTACTGCATCGTGCACTTGATGCTGGATGAAGGACTGCGTTCCGGAGATGTGATCCAGCTTAGCACACACAGTATCAACTTTGACCAGTCCTATATCATGGTTATGAACGGCAAGGGAGATAAAGACAGGATTGTGCCGCTTGCGAAAAGATTACGCAAACCATTGTATAAATACTTACACTTTTACAGACCGCACAGCAGTGAGCACGATTCGCTGTTTTGCAGTATACAAAATCCGGATGTCCCGCTGACACAGGATGCGATAAAGAGCCTGTTTGCCAGGATACGCAGAGAAACGGAGCTTTCAAGACTGAAACCGCACCTTTTGCGGCATACGTTCGCGACCAGCTTCATACTTGGCGGCGGAGATATGGAGAGCCTGCGACTCTATCTTGGACATAGCAGCTACGATACAACGCAGAACTATCTGCATCTTGCGAATACTTATTCACGCATGGGCTCTGATGTGTATAAGCTTGATGGAATATTCTTCCAGTCATACTACTCAAGAACCGGAGCGGCGGGGTATGCATACAAGGCAGGGAACAGAAAGAACAGATAGAAGATAAGGGCAAAAAAACCGCTGGAGTCAACGACTCTAGCGGTTCACCGTGCGTTAGAAGATTCGAACTCCCGACCTTTTGGTCCGTAGCCAAACGCTCTATCCAGCTGAGCTAAACGCACATTTTGTTTTGTTGCCTTGCTGTGTACCTCAGCAACAATGAGAATTATATAGTATGTTTATGGAAATGTCAACACTTTTTTTGAAAAAAATAAAAAAATTTTTGAGCCTGTTTTTATGGCTTTTTGCTTTGGGCAATGATAGAATAAATGAAGTAGTATTTCAGAAAGAAAAATCAGGAATGGAGGGCATAGTTTTGGATAAAACCGCAGAGTGTAAACTGGTTCTTGATACAGCGGTACTGGCAGGAAAGATCATGCTGCAAAGCGGAGCAGAGATCCATCGCGTAGAAGATACCATTCACAGGATATTAAAAGTGTCAGGCATGAAAACAGCAGAAGCGTTTGTGATGCCGACCGGTCTGATCGTCACGCTCGACGATCCGCGTATGGATTCCATGACCGTTGTCAAACGGATCAAAACAAGAGGAACGAACTTGAGCAGGATTGCAGAAGTGAATGACATTTCAAGAAGATTCTGTTCCGGGAACATCAGTCTGGAAGAAGCGTTTCACAGTCTGAAGCATATGAAACAGTACACCTATACAGCTTTGCAAAAATACATCGCACAGATCATGGTAGCGTTTTTCTTTGCGGTTCTGCTTGGCGGAACCAGATGGGATGCAGTCGGGGCAGGTGCGGCAGGTATTGGCATGGTTCTGATCCTGTACCTTGGAAGAAAGATCGGGTTGAATGATTTTTTTCAGCTTTTGCTTGCTTCAGCGGTAATCGCAGTTGTGGCATATCTGGCAGCAGAGAATCCATATCAGACGATACAGATGGATATTGTGATCATAGCGGCGATCATGCCGATCGTTCCGGGAGCTGCCATAACAACGGCTGTGCGGGATACGATGCAGGGTGATTATGTGGCAGGAGGAGCAAAAGCACTGGAAGCATTTGTCAGTGCGGCGGCGATCGCGGCAGGCGTTTCATTTGGAATGATCCTGACGGGGGTGATGTGATGATTATACAGGTGATAGCGGCATTTGCGGCCATTTTTACATTCGCAATGGCACTTGAAATACCGAAAAAATATCTTATAAACTGCGGCTTTATCGGTGCGGCCGGATGGTTTGTCTATCTGGTTGTATTGCAAAGATCCGGGATGATGACAGCTAATCTGCTCGGTGCGGCAGCTATTACACTGCTTGCCCATTTTTTTGCAAGAATCAAAAAAGCACCGGTGACGATTTTTTTGATCCCGGGGTTTCTGACACTGGTTCCGGGGGCAGGGTTATATCGCAGCGTGCATTACTTTTTTATAGGAAATCGAAGCATGGGAGCTGCCTACCTGGTGCAGACACTTCAGATTGCGGGTGTGATCGCACTTGGCGTATTTATGGTCGATTCCCTTGTGGAGATCATTGGAAAAAGAAAACAAAAAGAAGAGAAAAACAATCAGAGTCAGGTAAAAAAATAGCAGGTGCAGCATGGGACTGCACCTGTATCATAGAAAAGCGGTAATGGTTTATTCCATTTCGTCTTCGTCGTAAGCGTCGTTATGGCAGTTTTTGTCATAGCTGCTCTTACCGGCATAGTTTTTTGAAGTGGTTTTATCGTAGGTGTTTTTCGAATCGTAAGCATTTTTTGAAGTAGTCCGATCGGTTTCGTTTGTGGAATTGTAAGTGTTCTGTGTGCGGTTTTTCGAATTTGCATTTTTACTCATGTCAATTTCCTCCTTGTGACTGTAAATTCATTCCGAAGGCACGAGAGACTTTGTGTGCGTTTCTGGTCAGTACGTCTGAGATTGATCTGAGAGAACTGCACTGCATCTTATGTGGTGCCTTCTGACATCTTATAGTTTCTTCAAAAAGTGAAAAAATATAATGGAAATCATTGCCAAAATCTGCCGATGTTTTCATAATAGACAAAAAACAGAAAAATACTTATTGCAATTTTTACCAATATATATTATAATTCAACTGTAAAAAGAATTTACCCTTCAAAAATTTTTTTTACGAACCCCTTATTAATTATTTATACTCCCCTCGAAACATCCGGTAGCTCCCCTACCGGATGTTTCATTTTACGGAAAATCAAGTCTTCGGAAGGGGTTTTTCAGATACCATTTTCTGTTTTATGGCATATGGTATACTGGAAGGAGTGAAGGGATTTATGGAATATGAAATGATTTCGGAAAAAGAACTGGATCGCCTTTTGGAAAAAGAACAGGGTTTTGTGATAGATCTTCGCTCACCGTGGGAATATGCAGCTTATCACATTCCGGGAGCGGTGAATATTCCGTATGAACGGCTGAAAAAGGTTCGGGGACTGCCAAAGAATGTTCCACTGATTTTTTACTGTGAACGTGGTTCAGTCAGTATGGTGGCGGCAAGGGAGATGGCAGAAAAAGGATACCGGGCAAAGAGTCTGACCGGCGGCATCCATTCCTGGCACAGAAGGCTTGGATAGAGGCAAAAAAGATTGACAGGGAAAAACAGCAAGATTATAGTTAATAAACAGGAAGAGAACAGTGAAAAAGGGCTGAAAAGACAGCTGTTCTTTTGCCTTGAAATGCAAAGTGAAAAAGAAAAGGAGAATATACGATATGAAATTGATGTTTGCATCTGATATACACGGTTCTGCGTATTATTGCAGAAAGATGCTGGAGGCATATCAGGCGGAGGAGGCAGGCCGCCTGATTCTTCTCGGGGATATTCTGTATCATGGACCGCGAAATGATCTGCCGAAAGAGTATGCTCCAAAAGAAGTGATTGCCATGTTAAACCCGATGAAGAATGATATCTGTGCGGTTCGCGGAAACTGCGAGGCTGAAGTAGACCAGATGGTACTGGATTTCCCGGTGATGGCAGATTACGCTCTGATTCTTTACGGAGAACGTAATCTATATGCCACACATGGTCATATTTATAATGAAAACAATCTGCCGCCTCTGAAAAACGGGGATATTCTGATCCACGGTCATACGCATGTATTAAAAGCAGAAAAAAGAGAAGATTATACACTGCTCAACCCGGGATCGGTATCGATCCCGAAAGAAGGAAATCCGCCAAGTTATGCAATCCTAGAAGATGGTCTGTTTACGATCAAAGGATTTGATGGAACGATTATAAAAGAACTGCAGCTGTAGACAAGGGACAGATGTGAAGATACGGAGAAAATATGAAAATTTATGAACTGATCGCCCCATGCCATTTCGGGCTGGAGGCAGTATTGAAACGGGAAATTACAGATTTAGGTTATGAGATCAGCAAAGTGGAAGACGGAAAGGTGACTTTTCTCGGAGATGCCGAGGCCATCTGCTATGCAAATATTTTTCTGCGGACGGCGGAGAGGATCCTTCTGAAGGTCGGAACGGTGCATGCAGAGACGTTTGACGAGCTTTTTGAGGGCGTCCGTGCTCTTCCGTGGGAAGAATATATTCCGGAAAACGGAAAATTCTGGGTTACAAAGGCAACTTCCGTAAAGAGTAAGCTGTTCAGTACCTCGGATATTCAGTCCATTGTGAAAAAAGCAATGGTAAAAAGGATGGAAAAGGCTTACGGGAAGTCCTGGTTTGAAGAAGACGGAGCTTCTTTCCCGGTAAGGGTAACGTTTATGAAGGATGAGGCGGTGATCGGACTTGATACTACCGGAATTTCGCTGCACAAACGCGGATATCGTCAGAATACAGCAAAAGCCCCGATCTCGGAGACGCTTGCAGCAGCACTGATCATGCTGACACCATGGAGAAAAGACCGTATTCTGGTCGATCCGTTCTGCGGAAGCGGTACCTTCCCGATCGAGGCCGCCATGATGGCGGCAAACATGGCACCGGGCATGAACCGCAGCTTTTTATCAGAAGCCTGGCTGCATCTGATCCCGAAGAAAAACTGGTACGATGCGGTGGAAGAAGCACAGGAGCAGATCAATCTGAATATCGAAACAGACATTCAGGGATACGATATCGATGCGGCAGTGGTGCACAGTGCAAGAGAAAATGCGAGAAGAGCCGGAGTGGAAGAACTGATCCATTTCCAGCAAAGACCGGTTAGCGAACTGCATCATCCGAAAAAGTATGGTTTTATCATCACCAATCCGCCGTATGGAGAGCGTCTGGAAGAAAAAGCAGAACTTCCGGCACTTTACCGGCAGATCGGAGAGAGCTTTGACCGTCTTGATACCTGGTCCAAATATATGATCACCAGTTACGAGGATGCACAGCATTATATAGGAAAGAAAGCGGACAAGAACCGTAAGATCTATAATGGTATGATCAAAACCTATTTCTATCAGTATCTGGGGCCAAAACCTCCAAGACGGGAGAAGAATTGAAAATAAGGTTTTTAAGAAGTATGCGAAATGCTCTGGTGATCGTAATCGTATGCCTGAGTGTGTCGTTGTTGTATGATGTATACAAAGAACCAATTGACCGGCTGCTGCATCTGGATCAGACAGAGACGAACGAAACCACAGAAACCGGAAACAGGAAGCAGAAAACGAAAAAACAGGCACAGAAGCCAGACGGACAGCAGGAAGAAGGTCTGCCGTCCGCTTATGATGGACGCATGACGGGCAAAGCTCCGGAAGTGAAAAATCAAGGTACGTTTGGGACTTGCTGGGCAGTTGTTACTTCGTCTGCCCTGGAATCACGGCTGCTGCCGCAGGAGGATATCATTTTTTCGGCGGATCACATTTCCACACAGAACAGCTATGTAATCGGTCAGGAAGAGGGAGGAGCCTACAACATTGCGATCGCCTATCTGACGGCGTGGCAGGGACCGGTGACCGAAGAGATGGATCCTTATGGAGACGGTGTTACACCAGAAGGCCTTTCACCGGTAAAACATGTGCAGGAAGTTCAGATCGCAGAAGATAAGGATTTTGATGCGATCAAAGAAATGATTTACCGGTACGGAGCCGTTCAAAGCTCGATCTATATGGATATGGGCGGGACAAAAGTGACATCTGAATACTATGATCCGGAAAATACTTCCTACTATTATAATGGAGAGGATGAAGTGAACCATGACATTCTGATCATTGGATGGGATGATGATTATCCGGCGGAGAATTTTACGAAGACTCCATCGAAAAACGGTGCGTTTCTGTGTCAGAACAGCTGGGGCGAAGGCTTTGGCGACGGCGGAAGATTTTATGTTGCCTATGATGATACACAGATTGGCAGAAACTGTGTGGCATACACAAGGATTGACGGGATAGATAACTATGACCATCTTTATCAGACCGATCTGTGTGGCTGGGTCGGAAATATGGGCTATAAAAAAGAAAGCTGCTGGTTTGCAAACGTTTATACGGCAGATAGTACACAGACGCTGCGTGCAGTCGGGTTTTATGCAACCGGGCCGGAGTCGGATTACGAAATCTATGTAGCGGCAGATTTTAAAAACGAGATGTCACTTGTTTTGCCAAAGAAGATCCAGAAAGGTCATCTGGAACGAAAAGGGTTTTATACGATTGATCTGAAAAAAGAAATTTCCATAGCAGAAGGAGAACGTTTTGCTGTTATGGTCAAAATAAACACACCGGGCAGTGATTATCCAGTGGCGATGGAATATCGGGCCGATGACCAGACTGCAAATGTAAATCTGGAAGACGGATGCGGCTACGTCAGCGTGGACGGTTACAGGTGGAGCCGGATCGAAGAAGAGTATGGCGGAAATATCTGCCTGAAAGCCTATACAGATAATCGCTGATGTGCTATGATAACGAATATAGGATGAACAAAAGCAGAAGGGAGAAAATCATGAAGAAAAGAATTGTTTTTGCAACCGGAAATGCCGGGAAAATGAAAGAGATCAAAATGATCCTGGGAGATCTGGGGATGCCGGTTGTCTCGATGAAAGAAGCCGGTATAGAGGCAGACATTGTAGAAGATGGAACGAGTTTTGCAGAGAATGCACAGATCAAGGCAAGTGCAGTCTTTGAAAAATGCCATGATATCGTGCTTGCAGATGATTCTGGACTGGAGATTGACTACCTGAACAAGGAACCGGGCATTTATTCTGCACGCTATATGGGAGAAGATACTTCCTATCATATCAAAAATGCAAATCTGATCAGCCGTCTGGAAGGGGTGCCGGATGAGAAACGTACCGCACGTTTTGTCTGTGCGATCGCAGCGGTTCTTCCAAATGGAGAAGTGCTGCACAGTGAAGGCACGATCGAAGGAATCATCGGATACGAAGAACAGGGTGAGAATGGCTTTGGATATGATCCGATCTTTTATCTGCCACAGTATGGATGTACAACGGCACAGCTGGAGCCGGATGTGAAAAATGAATTAAGCCACAGAGGCAAGGCACTGCGTGCGATCAAAGAACAGCTGAGAAAATATTGCGAGGAGGGAGCATATGAAGATACTGATCGTCAGTGATACGCATGGAAGACTGGAAAATCTGGAGCGGGTGATCGAAATGACAAAACCGATCGATGCCCTGATCCATCTCGGAGATGTGGAAGGACAGGAAGATTACATACGCCGTCTGGTTCCGTGTGCAGCCTATATGGTCAGCGGAAACAATGACTTTTTTTCCATGCTCCCAAGAGAACTCGAGTTTGAACTCGGCAAATATAAAGTGCTGATCACACATGGTCATTATTATTATGTTTCCCTCAATACCGAGGAGCTTCGCCGCCAGGCAAGGAGCAGGGGCAAAGACATTGTGATGTTCGGGCATACACACAAACCGTATCTGGATACGGAAGACGGGATCACGATCTTAAACCCGGGCAGTCTGTCTTATCCGAGACAGGAAGGACGCAGGCCAAGTTACATGATCATGACCATAGATGAGGCGGGAGAAGCCCGCTATGAAATCTGTTATCTCTGATAAAACTTGATATAGCCTCCGGCGGATTGCAGAGGTGCACAGAAGAATATGTCATAGGATGGATGACGTACACCGCACAGCAACAGTGCCGGAGGCATTCTTGAAATAGAAGAAAAGCAGCGTTTGATAACAGATGTGAAAAGATCGCAGCAAAAACGGTGAAAATCAAAATTGTTTGGAATTTTTGGAATTGTTTAAACTTTTTTGAAAAAAGGTGTTGACAGAAGAGAAAAACGATGGTATGATACAACACGTTGAAGGCAATGAGCCGGAAACAAAGCGGGAAAATAAAATGACAACAAAAAAATGTTGAAAAAAGTAAAAAAAGTACTTGACAGACAGAAATAAAAGTTGTAAAATATATCTCGTGTCAAACAAAAAAAGAGAAATGCATATAAGCAAATAACGGGGTGTGGCTCAGCTTGGCTAGAGCGCCTGGTTTGGGACCAGGAGGTCGCAGGTTCGAATCCTGTCACCCCGACTGAAATTTTAAATTTCATCAAGTTTATATGCGGGTGTAGTTCAATGGTAGAACACCAGCCTTCCAAGCTGGATACGTGGGTTCGATTCCCATCACCCGCTCTTTGAGTCTGTAGCTCAGTTGGATAGAGCAACGGCCTTCTAAGCCGTGGGTCGGGGGTTCGAATCCCTCCAGGCTCGTTTTATGGTGGGTATAGCGCAGCTGGTTAGCGCGCCAGATTGTGGCTCTGGAGGCCAAGGGTTCGAATCCCTTTATCCACCTTTTTGGGCTATCGCCAAGCGGTAAGGCACAGCACTTTGACTGCTGCATTCGCTGGTTCGAATCCAGCTAGCCCAGCTAGCGTAAGCCGGCTGGACAAAAAGTGCCGATGCTTTCGCTCGTATAGTTCAGAACAAAATATGGGATATTAGCTCAGTTGGTAGAGCACTTGACTTTTAATCAAGTTGTCCGGGGTTCGAATCCCCGATGTCTCATGAGAAAGATGCATGGAAATGCATCTTTTTTTTGTTGCAGTAACGAGGAAATGCCAGAGGCATTGGTGCGGAGCGAGAAAGCGGGCAAAAAGTGATACTGTATCTGCAAAAAAAAGAGTTACAGTATCAAATTTTTCTCACATTTGTTTTTTATCATAAGTGCCAGTGTGATAACTTAATATTTTCTTAAGAAGGGGAATTTAAAAGTATGAAAGCGAAAAAGAAATGGATGTTTCTTGGACTGACTGTTCTGGTTGTTGTGGCAGCAGGTCTTGGATACTGGAAACGGATCGGAATCCGCAATACGCTGTATCGTATGCTGGATAAGCAGATTCCATTAACAGGTGATGTTTATGGATATTACGGACAGGAAGTAAAGGTAAAAGAAAATCTGAATGAAGAAACCTCTTTCCAGATGGAGGATTCCTATGCAGACAAAATTGACACGACGATCACAAAAGAATCCAGTATGGTTGATACCTCCTGGCAGATCGACCAGCAGATCGAGGCGGAAGTCCAGTCCGGTGCATATACCTTTGAAGAGCCGGAAGTGATCATGGATCCTTACCAAATCTCACCGCTGACCGGTGTTGCAGTATTTCAGACAGATGAGGAATACCGTGTCCGGGTTACTGTAAAAGGAAAGACAAAAGAAGCAGATATCACCGGTGTGACTGTGAAAGCAAAAGGACATCGGGTACCGATCATCGGTCTTTACCCGAAAACGGAGAATTCGGTAAAACTGGAACTTTTAGATGACAACGATCAGACGATTAAAGAGATGGAACTGAAAGTTCAGACTGACGGACTGCCGGAAGAGATGGATGACATGGTATCGGTTGAAAAAAGTTCCGGAGAATCTGCCTATGGTCTTACGATTATTTCCGGTCAGGGCGTGTATTATCCGTTCGCTTATGATGTAAACGGAGATATTCGCTGGTATCTGAACCACAGAACATCCACTTACGGTGTGTTCCAGCTTTCGAATGGAAATTATATCATGCAGGACAATTACGGATACGTTTCTTCTGTGACGAAATCTTTCCCTGCTGCTTTTTATGAAATGGATTATCTTGGACGTGCTGTTCAGATGTACCTTGTCCCACATGGAACGCACCATGAGATCATTGAAAAGGAACCAGATGGAAATCTTCTGATCCTGACAAGTACTTTGCAGGATCATGTGGATGACAAGATCATTGAGCTTGACCGTAAGAGTGGGGAGATTGTCAACAGTCTGGAGATGACGGAGCTTTTTGGAAATGATTATACCGAAGACGTGATTGACTGGGCACATTTAAATACCGTTTCCTATCAGGCAGAGGATGATACCATTCTGATCAGTCCGCGAAACTTGAATTCCGGTGTGAAGTTAAACTGGACCACACATGAAATCGTCTGGATTCTGGCAAATCCGGAAGTCTTTAAAGGAACGAAATACGAGAAATATGTGCTTACACCGGATTCAGATTTTCTGTGGCATTACAGACAGCATACTGTTTATCAGATTGATACGGATCTGGACGGCAATTCGGATACGGTAGAGATCACGATGTTTGACAACCATCGTAACCCGGAAGCAGATTATTATGATCATGAAAAAGGATCGTTTGTAACGGTTTATGCAGTGAACGAAAAAGAGAAGACAGTCTCACTTCTGAAAAAGCTTAAGGTTGTGAAAGCAAACGTTACATCGAATACCATTTACGATGCAGACAGCGGTCATATCTTTGGAATGTGCGGAACGGTAAAAAGCGGCACTGCCAAAACAGGTATGACTTATGAGTTTGATTATGAGAGCGGTGAAATCCTCAATCAGTATTACATCAACAAGAATTATTACCGTGCAATTGAACTGGAAGCAAATTATGAGACGATGTCAGAAGCGATGCAGCAGCCTGAAAATTATATCAAAGGAACGCTTCGCCCACTGGCAGAAACCACTGCCAAAATCAAAGAGCCGACGCAGCAGCTGAGCGAAGGACTGAATTTTAAGCTGACGGCAGGCGTTCTGTTTGCAGAAATGCGGAACCGTCAGGTATCCCAGATTATTTTCAAAGGAGAGAACAAATCCTATGTTTATGATCAGTCATTCCTGAAGCTCAGAGAAGAAGACTATCTTCTGCGTACAGAGAGCATTCCGATCCCGCTTACAACAGTGGAAAAAGGAACCTATCAGATCTACTGTGTTTATCAGGATGGATATTATGATACGGCACAGACGATTACGATAAAATAAAGGCGGAGGGTTTTGCACATTGCCAAAAGCTCCTGGCCAGCCAGGGGGGACTTAAGCGAAAAATTTTTGCATGCCAAACATAAAAGACAGAGCACATGACATATTCTTATGCCACTATGCCTCTGCCTTTTTTGGTTTATTATTAATTTGTGACATTCCGCTTAAGCGACCCCGGGCAGGCCTGGAGCATTTGAAAATGTGCAAAGCAAAAGTATTTATGGAAGATAGTGGCGTTCTGTATTCATAACACAGTTTCTATAACCTTCCTTTGTACATTTGCAAAACCTCCGTCGTAACTTGATGAGAAAAATTGATTGATAAGAAGAAAAATATTGACACAAAAAAACAGTAATGCTAGGATGATAAAGTTAGAAATAGCTAACATTAATTTGCTTGGACGAATAAAGAAAGGGCAGGTAAATTTTATGAAAAAAAAGATCACAGCAATTTTGATGGTGATCCTGATCGGTATAATGGCTGCAGGATGTGGACAGCAGCAGAAAACAGAGCAGACAGAGGGCACAGAAGAATCAGCGAGCCAGGATATTTTTGCGATGGACACTTACATGTCTGTGACTGCATATGGGGCAGATGCAGAAAGTGCAGTTTCGGATGCAATTGCAGAGATTGAGCGACTGGATGCACTGCTTTCGACAGGAGAGACGGACAGTGAGATCTATAAGCTGAACCAGAATGGAGGAGGAAGCATTTCGGAAGATACTTCTTATCTTCTTGAGCGTGCACTTGAGATTTGGAAAAGTACGGATGGCTGTTTTGAGATCGGTATTTACCCACTGATGCAGGAATGGGGCTTTACAGACGGCAATTATAAAGTTCCGGATAAGGAAACACTGCAGAAACTACTGCCTCTGGCGGATTCTTCAAAAATTGATTTTAATGAGAAAGATCAGACCGTCAGCTTTGAACAGGATGGAATGGAGATTGATTTCGGAGGAATCGCAAAGGGCTATACTTCCGGAAGGATCATGGATATTTTCCGTGAACATGGCATCACAAGCGGAATGGTAAGCCTTGGCGGAAACGTACAGGTACTTGGAATCAAAACAGATGGAAGCAAATGGAGAGTTGCCGTTCAGAATCCAGAAGATACGGAAAATTATCTTGGTGTCCTTGAGACACAGGATCGTGCGGTGATCACGTCCGGCGGTTATGAACGCTATTTTGAACAGGACGGCAAGACCTATCAGCATATACTGGATCCGAAAACAGGATATCCGGCAGACAGTGGACTGACATCTGTGACGATCGTCAGTGCGGACGGAACGCTGGCAGATGGTCTGTCTACGTCCCTTTTTGTGATGGGAAAAGAAAAAGCAGTGGCATACTGGCGGGCACACAGCGAAGAATTTGATGCGATTCTGGTGGAAAAAGACGGAACCGTATCGGTGACAGAGAACATTGCGGATCAGTTTGCACCGGATGATGCGGTAAAAAAGACAGAAATCATAACAAAGCATTCAAGTCGAACGCACGTGAGACTTGGTGCGTGATTCTGGTCAGCGAAAGCTGACATATTCTTCTCAGAATCACTGCACATCCTCGCGGAGCGTTTATCTCAGTCGGAGATTATACTCCCACTGAGAAAGACTTGGAGTGTTGTTACTCACTTGCAGAAGTGGGAGTCTTCTCGACTGAGATAAAAGACAAGAATCATAAGACTGGAGGAGCGGTAAGATGAACTGGAAAAAATTATCAGCGTTTGCACCGATGCTGGCGGTTATTGTACTGGCCGGATGCATGGGAAAAACATTAGCGGGATATACGCCGGCCACTTACGAAGCCAAAGCAGAAGAAATCACACTCCAGGAAGAAACAACACAAAGCACAGAAGAAAAAGGACAGCAAACGTCCAAAACAAAGAAAAAAACAAAGAAAGCCACAAAAACAGAAAGCAAAAAGAAAGCGGCAAAAGGAAACTTTGATCTGGAAGACGGAACTTATACCGGGGAAGGTCAGGGATTTGGCGGAACGATTAAAGTTTCGGTCGTAATAAAAGACAAAACGATCACAGAAATCAATGTCGTGAGTGCCGAAGGAGAAGATGCGGCTTTCTTTGGAAGAGCGAAGGGCGTGATCGATAAGATCCTTTCAGGGCAGAAGACGGATGTGGATGTGGTATCCGGTGCGACCTATAGTTCCAGAGGCATTATAAGTGCCGTGAAAAATGCATTGACCGGAGAGAAGGATACCAGTACTTCACCGGCAGCGGGCGGCACAGGCGGGGCATCGGCAGCAGCCGGAAGTGGAAAGATCACGCAGGTGGCGGAAGACAAAGATCAGACCTGCAAAGACGGCACTTACTATGGCACCGGAACCGGATTTGGCGGAACGGTGAAAGTAAAAGTTGTGATCAAAGATAACAAGATCAAAAGTATTGAGATCGTGGAACATCAGGACGGAAGCAGCTATATGCAGAAGGCATCCGCACTGATCAGCACGGTGATCGAAAAACAGAGCACCAACGTAGACGGCGTGTCCGGGGCAACTTACAGTTCGGCCGGTCTGATCGAGGCGATCCGAAATGCTGTAGATCAGGCAAAAATGACAAAGACAAGCGGGGACAATAAGAAAGAAACCGAGAAAAAGAATAACGATACATCCGGAACGGTCACTCCACAGGTGACTGGAAAGTTTCCATATAAAGATGGTATCTACTATGGAACCGGGGAAGGATATATGGGAGATATCACCGTTGCAGTGGTCATCCAGAATAAGACAGTCACCTCAATCCTGGTAACAGAGACAGACGGAGACGGGGAAGAATTTGTCAAAAAGGCAAAAGCAGTGGCAGACCAGATTGTGAAAAAACAGAGTACCAGGAAAATAGATACCGTGTCGGGAGCAACTTACAGCTCGAAGGGAATCCTGGAAGCGATCAAAGATGCCCTGAATCATGCAAAAGAGGCAACTAACGGGAAAGAAACCGAAAAGCCGGCAGAAACCGAAAAGCCGGCAGAAACCGAGACGCAGAAGCCAGCAGAAACCGAGAAACCCTCAGAAAGTGAATCTTCATCGGAGAGTGAAAAAGAAAGAGTGTATGCCGACGGAGATTATACCGCTTCGGCAACCTGCACTTCTTCTGGCGGAGGAGCGTTTGACGATTATACACTGACTGCGACCGTCACGATCAAAGATGACAAGATCACAGCGATCACAAACGTTGCCGGAAGCGGAGCAGGTTATGTGGCTGCAGATGCTCTTTATATAAAGAGGGCGGCAGAAGGCACAAGAAAAGCACAGGGAGTGGTAGCACAAGTTCTGGCAAAGAACAGCCTGGACGAGATCGATGTGGTATCCGGTGCGACCTGTTCATCCAGTGCCCTTTTAGAAGCCTGCAGACAGGCACTTGAGAGTGCAAAGATCGTGCAACAAAGTGAGTAAAAAGTAAGGAAGATTCTGATGAAAAAATTCTGGATAAAAATGTGCAGCCTTGTGCTGCTACTGTTTCTGATCGGCGGTTACAATACCGTGCTTGCAATGCGGGAGCAGCGAGATGAGATCGCCAGGCTGACCGCAGAGCTGGAGGGCAGCAAGATGACCGTTTCAGCTTTAAAGGAACAGCAGGCAAAGAAAACAGAAAATACAGCGGCAGAGGCTTTAAAAGGTGCAGATGCCAAGAATACAGACGGAGGCTGGAAGGACGGCACTTACGAAGGGGAAGGTCAGGGATTTGGCGGCAAGGTCGTTGTGGAAGTGACGATCGAGAGCGGAGAGATCACGTGCATTGAAGTCAAAGAAGCACAAAAAGAGGACAGTGCATACCTTGAAATGGCAAAGGATATCATCGAGGATATCGTAGATGCACAGTCGGCGGACGTGGATACGATCAGCGGAGCGACCTTTAGTTCAACCGGAATCCGGGAAGCAGTTACACAGGCACTTGAAAAGGCGGAATAAGAAATGAACAAGAAACTTGACAGAAAAAAGCAAAAACAAGTACATCGCTATGTAAGAGCTATCATACAGCTGATCTTCTTTCTGCTGGTACCATCCGCTTTTACAGCTGCATTTTCCGGTGTAAAATATCTGTTTACGCAGATTGGCAAAGGAGATGCGATCGGTATGACAAGTTTTGTCACAGCTCTGTGCGTCCTCTGCCTTTATACCATTCTGTTCGGTCGGTTTTTCTGCGGATTTGCCTGTGCATTCGGAAGTTTCGGAGATGTACTGCATGGTATTTATCTGTGGATCTGTAAAAAAATCAGGAAAAAACCGTACCGTATTTCAGAGAAGATCACAAAATATTTATATCTGCTGAAATACATCGTGTTGGCTATGATCAGCCTGTTATGTTATGCAGGCGTTTATGCAAAAACAAAGGGCACCAGTCCGTGGGAAGTTTTTTCCATGATCCGTGCCGGAAACTTCAAACTTGGCGGATATGCCATCGGAATTGTACTGCTGACCATTCTGATGATCGGCATGTGTGTGCAGGAACGCTTTTTCTGCCGTTTTTTCTGTCCGATGGGTGCCGTCTTTTCCCTGCTTCCGGCACTGCCGTTCCTGACACTGGCAAGAGACCGTGAAAACTGCATCAAAGGATGCAGGGCATGCACGAAAAACTGTCCGGCAGAACTGGGACTTCCAAAGAGCGGTTCGATCGAGACACCGGGAGAATGTTTCCAGTGTCAGAAGTGCGTGGACATCTGCCCGAAAGGAAATATCCATACGAGAGTGCCGAAACTTCGCGGCAATGAAGTGTGGTTTACGGTTTTCAGAGCATTGCTGCTACTTGGTGTGCTTTACCTGTTTCGTCTGGCATAGACAAAAGGGAGTAGCCCTCTTTTATGCCGGTCGGAACTATTTTTAAGATTATTGGTTAGCAAATACTAATTTTTAATAAAACAAACTAATTATTATTCGAGGAGGAATACTCATGAAAAAAAGAACCATCAACATGAAAAAGTCACTGGCAATCGCAGTCGCAGCAGCAATGATGCTCGGTATCTGCCCGACAGCAGCACCGGTCAATGCAGCAGATTCAGATTACAAATACGTTTATGCAAGTCTGGACTGGGCAGAGTACTGGCAGAATGAAAATGTTTATCTGGCAAGCGGAAGTACACTGAAATCTTCCTCCGAAGAAGCGGATGCCAGAGGAGAATATGATAAAGGTGCATTTGACGTTGTAACGCGTGCAACGAAAAACCACGGACTGCACCGCGGAAGTTTCCAGTGTGATGCTGTGATCCGTGATACCGATGGAAAAACATATGAAATCTCTTACTGGACATCCGAAGAAGTGTCGGCAAAGGATGAAAATGGACAGGATACTACGAAAAAAGTTGTCTATGCAGTCCTGACAGACGGAAGCAAGATCCAGTTTGATAAAGGTACGATCACCTACACCGAAAACGGTGAGACAAAAACGGCAACCATGGAGGATTATGAAGTAAAAGGAATCAAATATGTACCGGTTGCAGTCAAAACAGAAGATTATGCAGATTTCTGCAAGAAATACAGCGTAACAGAAGATGCATCTGCAATCGAAGGCGGATATACGGAGAATGCACTGAAAGCATATGCAAAGACAGCAGAAGTAACTGCAGATACCAATGGTCTGAAAGTTGCAACAAAAAATGCAGACGGAACCTATTCTTTTGCGGCAAGAAAGACAGGAAGCAATTCCGGTATCAAAAATGAAGCACAGAAAACAGTCGATGAGACAAAGATTGTAAAGACGGTACGTTCCGCGGATGATGCTGAGACTTACGGTGCATTTATCCGTGTTGACCTGACAGGAGATGCTTATGGTGATCTGGGTGCAAATATGCAGACAGTTCGCTGGGACTACTATGGAAATGACAGCACTTACACAAACAAACTGGCAACCTACGGAACAAAATTTGCAGCAGACAACTGGATGCACAAATCCATGGGTGTTCAGCTTGGACTGACGAAATCCCTTCGCTGCCAGCTGCCGGAAGGAACCGACGGAACCGGATACTGGAAAGTAACCGTATATGCACTGGGATATCAGGATTATACCTTTGAAGTACAGGCAACATCTGAGAACATCGTATCTGACAATAAAGGTGATGAGAAAGTAGATACCACAGAACTGCAGAAAGTGGTAGACGAAGCAAAGAAACTGGTAAAAGCAGACTACACCGCTTCTAGCTGGGCATCTTTTGAGACAGAGCTGGCAGAAGCAGAAGATGAGCTGAAAACACCGCATACACAGGCAACAGTAAACGAAGCGATCGCTCATCTGCAGAATGCGATCAAAGATCTGGTAAAAGTACAGAAAGAAACCGAGACAAAGACACCGGAAACAAAAACAGATATCAACAATGATAAGAACAACCAGACACAGACTGCTTACAAAGCAAAAGTAAAACTGAACTCTGTCAAGAACACAAAAGGCAGAAAAGCAGTCCTGAAATGGAAAAAGGTTAAAAATGCAGACGGTTATGTTGTATACCGTGCAACAAAGAAAAACGGAAAATACGCAGCAGTAAAAACCATCAACAAAGGAAAGACGGTTACCTTTACCAACAAAAATCTGAAAAAAGGAAAAACATACTACTATAAAATCAAAGCTTACAAAAAAGTAAACGGCAAAAAAGCACTTGGTCAGTTTTCAGCAGTAAAGAGCGTTAAAATCAAAAAATAAGCGTAAGTTTTCAGATTTTTCGGGCGGGCACACTTGACAGGGTGTGCCTGCTTTTGTATAATAAAACAGCATGCGGTCATGGCGGAATTGGCAGACGCGCTGGTTTTAGGTGCCAGTGGGCAACCGTGTGAGTTCGAGTCTCACTGGCCGCATTCTTTACAGAAAAGAGACAATTTTTTCTATTCATCTGCTTGACAATTTCAGACAGTTGAGATATAGTAAATATATACAAAAAAGCTTTGGATTTTTTTAGAGTTTTCAGAAGCTTTACATATAAGTAGAGTAGATATCGTACGTAAAGTGTCGTTGGAGGGGGAGGCTTCCGACGAACGAAGGTTATACCGCGTTACGGTCTCGCTTCCGCTACTGCACAAAGAACCAGGATATTTTATCCTTTATTTTTGTGCGGCATTTTTTTACCCAAAAACAGCTAATTACCGCAAAAAGCGGTTAATAAAGAAAGGAGTAATGAACATCATGGGATTCAAATCAGACATTGAAATTGCACAGGAGACAACGATGGCTCCAATCACAGAAATTGCAGACAAAGCAGGTATTGACCGTAAATATCTGGAGCAGTACGGCAATTATAAAGCAAAAATTGACTACAATCTGTTAAGAGAAAAAGAAGGCGAAGACGGCAAGCTGATCCTGGTTACCGCAATCAACCCGACTCCGGCAGGAGAAGGAAAGACAACCACATCTGTAGGTCTGGCAGACGGAATGTCAAGACTTGGTAAAAAAGTTATGGTAGCTCTTCGTGAGCCGTCAATTGGACCTGTATTCGGTGTAAAAGGCGGAGCAGCCGGCGGCGGATATGCTCAGGTAGTTCCGATGGAAGGAATCAACACTCAATTACCAGGTGACTTCCA
>ENA-OQKN01000745-OQKN01000745.1-human-gut-metagenome-genome-assembly--contig:-NODE-745-length-27932-cov-4.832548_pt1 | contig 27932 bp, 24 predicted proteins | sample MGYA00242776_ERZ504794 | MGnify/ENA primary metagenome ERZ504794 (study PRJEB26092, sample SAMD00036434) | human gut metagenome | host: Homo sapiens | study: EMG produced TPA metagenomics assembly of... | reverse complement strand
GAAGTCGGGCCAGGTGGGCGTTACGACAAAGATACCGACAATGCCAGTGAAACCCAGCCGCTGGGCTATGCCTCCGGGGCTTATGCATGGCAGTTGACTGACAACGCTAAATTTACGCAGGGTGTTTCGGTCTTTGGCGCGGAAGACACAACGCTGAACTCCGAAAGCGCATTAAATGTTGCTATTAATGAACATTTTGGACTGAAGGTGGCTTACAACGTCACATGGAACTCTGAACCTCCAGAGTCTGCACCGGAACATACCGATCGTCGGACAACTTTATCGCTGGGTTACAGCATGTAAAATTATCTGCCGGACCGTGTTATGCGGTCTGGCTGTCTTCGTTTGTCACTGCTCAGCCCCAAATCATTGCTGCCCAACGTAGCAACAACATAGCGCCACAGATTGCCAGTAGCACCACCACCATCTTCCAGTGTTTTTTATCAAAGCGTTTAGTCGGCATACCAGTGTCCTGCATATCTCTTGTGCGTGATAACGGAGTGTAACAAAAGGGACAGGCATCAAGGGATTTTTTGTTATTACAGCCGTCGGGTGGCGTTGTACACCTGCTCACTGTTTCTGCGTTTTATGAAAAAATAAAATTATGTATCGATATATATCGTAAATAGCTGGTTATAAATACGTCTTTATTTCATCAGCACTAAAACTCAGGCTTTGGCTGATTGCATTAATAGCAGCATAATATGTTTCTACAGTTTTATAATGCTTATGATGAATGGCTATATGAACAGCTGACATGTTGTCATGATTTTTAGCGGTCAATAGTGTAAATAACTGATGTTGACTAAAAGAATGTTTTTTTTGCAAAAGCACCCAGCGTCGATATATAAGATAACACGACGTCTTCATTACCCTTGCTCATGGCGATGTATAATGCAGGGGTTCCCTGTGCTGTAGCTCCTTTTAATAAATCCATGATGTTAGCTTTGCTCAACTTGTATTTAAAGGCGATGCCATTAATTTTAGAGAGGAACCGTGTGACACACAAAGGGTGATTATTTTCCATTGCGGCGTATAATCCTGGCTCACCATCATGTATTTTCATGGCTAAAATACTCATCACCAGTTTTTTGTTTAAAAGCTCTTGTGCTATTGGAGTGGTTAATGCATTCAGAAAGATATCGATTATTTCATCGAATCCATACAACATGGAGATATAAAGTCCAGGTGTTTCGTTAGCACTTTTAGTTTGCAGTAATTTAACCAGATTATCTTCATGAATGATGTGATTATCTACCAGTGACTGAATTTCTTGCATAAATATTTTCACGTTGTCAGTATGTCCGTTCATCATAGCCAAAAATAAAGCAGGTGTACCAACGCTATTCTGCGCGGTTATTATTTCAATGATTTCTTTTTCAGGGAGTATGGGCAACTGTTTGAATAATGTAATAAGCTGTTGAGTCTGGCCTGTAGCCATTATTAACAACATTGCCGATGGATGTATAGGGGCAAATGGCATTCGTGATGCAATACCCGCGAAAATAGCCCCTGGAACTCCCACAGGTAATAGGGGCAGAATAGCAATTGCACAGTTGCGAACATATCTATCAGCCCAGGTCTGAGCATCGGGACCTGAACTGATGAACTTATCAAGCGAAAGAAAGCCCCGTGCTGTCCTGTGGGTGTCTCTGACGGCAACGTTGGTATCGTTCGGGTCGTAAACGGACACAACATAATTTAATTGTCCATACACTGACTGCTTTATTCGTAGCCTTACTGACAAAGTATGATTGTCTATATATAAAATCGCGGACATATGACTGACATTGTTTGCCATCATTCGACAAAAGAAAATATCTAAAGCGAAGCCAAAATCCTTACTCGCGATAACGCGACTCCCTGCAGGAGGATGGCGAAGTAATGCTCTGAACTCCGCGTCCCGGACTAAGGGGACATGCTGCTGTATGGATTCAACGGAGGAGTAATGTTTAATCAGGTTGACTTTGCCTTTTCCATTTCTCAATGAATCAAGGGCGTATTGCAATGACAGATGGCGACAAAAAATAGCGTCAGAAGGAGATTGCAAAAAACATGCACTACCATTGAGATTTACTGTTGGGTGTATAGTTTTTTTCTCTATGGATTTTTTTAGACAGTTTCATACAATGGTTACGATCTTCAGCAGTTAACTGTTCCTGTTCAATATAATCCAGTATGCTTCGCAAATGGTTAGCTTTAATAGGCGTGGTTTCCAGTAATAAGGAAATGATTTCTTTTTTATAGTGTAATGTAATGAGTATATTTTCTGCATGGATGGGTGAAGTGGCAAAGTTAATGGTAAAAAGGGCAGTGGAATAACAATTTTGTGATATTTTTCGACAGTTTGTGGTAAATTCCTGAGTAACACAGTATGACAGCATCGAACTTAAGTCAGAGGTATCAAGTAGGGTGATGAGCTGGCGCGCAAATTGATTAATAGGCTCTGATGAAGGTGTTGGTATGTCGCTATCGATGTGCAAGCTATGAGGAGACTTATAATGAGTTCTGATAATGATATCGTTTTGACTCATAATCTGTTCGCCTTATATATATCTGGAGGTTTTGAGGATGATGATTAATTATTATCGCCAGAACGAAATGTGCACGAAAAATTGTTATAAGAATTGTGTCACTTTTATCATTGTGATATGACCACTTCGTCATTAATCTCATGAGCGTTTAAAATACTACCGCCAAATCACGCAACGAACTTTGCTGGATTCAGTTTATGCTGCTGTAAATCCGCTCGCAGTAAACCTTTCAGACGCACCGTGATGTTATCAGTTGTTCTTTAAGCGTTTTGCTGGTGTACTCACTACAAACGAATTGCGAATCGAATCAATGTGAAACGGAAAGGTACAATCTCCCTTTTTTTAGTGTTAACATCGCTCAACCGGGTGGAAGGTGAGAGGTTAATGTCTTTCATTTGTGTACCTGATTGCGAACCAATTTAGCATTTGTTGGCTAGATGGTTTCGCAATGAACTGTTAATAAACAAATTTTTCTTTGTATGTGATCTTTCGTGTGGGTCACCACTGCAAATAAGGATATAAAATGCCTGTTATAACTCTTCCTGATGGCAGCCAACGCCATTACGACCACGCTGTAAGCCCCATGGATGTTGCGCTGGACATTGGTCCAGGTCTGGCGAAAGCCTGTATCGCAGGGCGCGTTAATGGCGAACTGGTTGATGCTTGCGATCTGATTGAAAACGACGCACAACTGTCCATCATTACCGCCAAAGACGAAGACGGTCTGGAGATCATTCGTCACTCCTGTGCGCACCTGTTAGGGCACGCGATTAAACAACTTTGGCCGCATACCAAAATGGCAATCGGCCCGGTTATTGACAACGGTTTTTATTACGACGTTGATCTTGACCGCACGTTAACCCAGGAAGATGTCGAAGCACTCGAGAAGCGGATGCATGAGCTTGCTGAGAAAAACTACGACGTCATTAAGAAGAAAGTCAGCTGGCACGAAGCGCGTGAAACTTTCGCCAACCGTGGGGAGAGCTACAAAGTCTCCATTCTTGACGAAAACATCGCCCATGATGACAAGCCAGGTCTGTACTTCCATGAAGAATATGTCGATATGTGCCGCGGTCCGCACGTACCGAACATGCGTTTCTGCCATCATTTCAAACTAATGAAAACGGCAGGGGCTTACTGGCGTGGCGACAGCAACAACAAAATGTTGCAACGTATTTACGGTACGGCGTGGGCAGACAAAAAAGCACTTAACGCTTACCTGCAGCGCCTGGAAGAAGCCGCGAAACGCGACCACCGTAAAATCGGTAAACAGCTCGACCTGTACCATATGCAGGAAGAAGCGCCGGGTATGGTATTCTGGCACAACGACGGCTGGACCATCTTCCGTGAACTGGAAGTGTTTGTTCGTTCTAAACTGAAAGAGTACCAGTATCAGGAAGTTAAAGGTCCGTTCATGATGGACCGTGTCCTGTGGGAAAAAACCGGTCACTGGGACAACTACAAAGATGCAATGTTCACCACGTCTTCTGAGAACCGTGAATACTGCATTAAGCCGATGAACTGCCCGGGTCACGTACAAATTTTTAACCAGGGGCTGAAGTCTTATCGCGATCTGCCGCTGCGTATGGCCGAGTTTGGTAGCTGCCACCGTAACGAGCCGTCAGGTTCGCTGCATGGCCTGATGCGCGTGCGTGGATTTACCCAGGATGACGCGCATATCTTCTGTACTGAAGAACAAATTCGCGATGAAGTTAACGGATGTATCCGTTTAGTCTATGATATGTACAGCACTTTTGGCTTCGAGAAGATCGTCGTCAAACTCTCCACTCGTCCTGAAAAACGTATTGGCAGCGACGAAATGTGGGATCGTGCTGAGGCGGACCTGGCGGTTGCGCTGGAAGAAAACAACATCCCGTTTGAATATCAACTGGGTGAAGGCGCTTTCTACGGTCCGAAAATTGAATTTACCCTGTATGACTGCCTCGATCGTGCATGGCAGTGCGGTACAGTACAGCTGGACTTCTCCTTGCCGTCTCGTCTGAGCGCCTCCTATGTGGGCGAAGACAACGAGCGTAAGGTACCGGTAATGATTCACCGCGCAATTCTTGGGTCGATGGAACGTTTCATCGGTATCCTGACCGAAGAATTCGCTGGTTTCTTCCCGACCTGGCTTGCGCCGGTTCAGGTTGTTATCATGAATATTACCGATTCACAGTCTGATTACGTTAACGAATTGACGCAAAAACTATCAAATGCGGGCATTCGTGTTAAAGCAGACTTGAGAAATGAGAAGATTGGCTTTAAAATCCGCGAGCACACTTTGCGTCGCGTCCCATATATGCTGGTCTGTGGTGATAAAGAGGTGGAATCTGGCAAAGTTGCCGTTCGCACCCGCCGTGGTAAAGACCTGGGAAGCATGGACGTAAATGAAGTGATCGAGAAGCTGCAACAAGAGATTCGCAGCCGCAGTCTTAAACAATTGGAGGAATAAGGTATTAAAGGCGGAAAACGAGTTCAAACGGCGCGCCCTAACCGTATCAATGGCGAAATTCGCGCCCAGGAAGTTCGCTTAACAGGTCTGGAAGGCGAGCAGCTTGGTATTGTGAGTCTGAGAGAAGCTCTGGAGAAAGCAGAAGAAGCCGGAGTAGACTTAGTCGAGATCAGCCCTAACGCCGAGCCGCCGGTTTGTCGTATAATGGATTACGGCAAATTCCTCTATGAAAAGAGCAAGTCTTCTAAGGAACAGAAGAAAAAGCAAAAAGTTATCCAGGTTAAGGAAATTAAATTCCGTCCTGGTACAGATGAAGGCGACTATCAGGTAAAACTCCGCAGCCTGATTCGCTTTCTCGAAGAGGGTGATAAAGCCAAAATCACGCTGCGTTTCCGCGGTCGTGAGATGGCGCACCAGCAAATCGGTATGGAAGTGCTTAATCGCGTGAAAGACGATTTGCAAGAACTGGCAGTGGTCGAATCCTTCCCAACGAAGATCGAAGGCCGCCAGATGATCATGGTGCTCGCTCCTAAGAAGAAACAGTAAGGCCTTCAAGTAGCACTGTCTGTGGAGCCTTCGGGCTTCACAGGCTTTGTTCGCCTTTGTTTCGTTTATTAACAATGCGAAGTGGAAGTTATTAAAATGCCAAAAATTAAGACCGTACGCGGTGCTGCTAAGCGCTTCAAAAAAACCGGTAAAGGTGGTTTTAAGCACAAGCACGCTAACCTGCGTCACATTCTGACCAAAAAAGCGACCAAACGTAAACGTCACCTGCGTCCGAAAGCCATGGTTTCCAAAGGCGATCTGGGCCTGGTAATCGCGTGCCTGCCGTACGCATAAGCCGTTAACGTTTTTAACTTTTTAATTAGAATATAGATACAGGAGAGCACATATGGCTCGCGTAAAACGTGGTGTTATTGCACGCGCACGTCACAAGAAAATTTTGAAACAAGCTAAAGGCTACTACGGTGCGCGTTCTCGCGTATACCGCGTTGCCTTCCAGGCTGTTATCAAAGCTGGTCAGTATGCTTACCGTGACCGTCGTCAACGTAAGCGTCAGTTCCGTCAACTGTGGATTGCGCGTATCAACGCAGCAGCACGTCAGAACGGTATTTCTTACAGCAAATTCATCAATGGCCTGAAAAAAGCCTCTGTTGAAATCGACCGTAAGATCCTGGCTGATATCGCAGTATTCGACAAAGTAGCGTTCACCGCTCTGGTTGAAAAAGCGAAAGCAGCTCTGGCATAAGCCAGTTGAAAGAGGGAGCTAGTCTCCCTCTTTTCGTTTCAACGCCATCAAAACATTGACTTTTATCGCCGTAGCCTTTTCAATAAAGGTCTTTTGAAGAGTACCAAAAGGTAACGCAAGCAATGAATGCTGCTATTTTCCGCTTCTTTTTTTACTTTAGCACCTGAATCCAGGAGGCTAGCGCGTGAGAAGAGAAACGGAAAACAGCGCCTGAAAGCCTCCCAGTGGAGGCTTTTTTTGTATGCGCGTTTTGAAAAATAAAAAGCCTGTCTCATCAGGTGTAATTGTCGCAGCCAGACTGGACACGGCCAGCGCGGAGAAACCGGAGCGTATTTAAGTACGTGAGAATTTCGAGCACAGCCCGGGACCAAAATGGCAAGTAAAATAGCCTGATGGGATAGGCTCTAAGTCCAACGAACCAGTGTCACCACTGACACAATGAGGAAAACCATGTCACATCTCGCAGAACTGGTTGCCAGTGCGAAGGCGGCCATTAGCCAGGCGTCAGATGTTGCCGCGTTAGATAATGTGCGCGTCGAATATTTGGGTAAAAAAGGGCACTTAACCCTTCAGATGACGACCCTGCGTGAGCTGCCGCCAGAAGAGCGTCCGGCAGCTGGTGCGGTTATCAACGAAGCGAAAGAGCAGGTTCAGCAGGCGCTGAATGCGCGTAAAGCGGAACTGGAAAGCGCTGCACTGAATGCGCGTCTGGCGGCGGAAACGATTGAGGTGTCTCTGCCAGGTCGTCGCATTGAAAACGGCGGTCTGCATCCGGTTACCCGTACCATCGACCGTATCGAAAGTTTCTTCGGTGAGCTTGGCTTTACCGTGGCAACCGGGCCGGAAATCGAAGACGATTATCATAACTTCGATGCTCTGAACATTCCTGGTCACCACCCGGCGCGCGCTGACCACGACACTTTCTGGTTTGACGCTACCCGCCTGCTGCGTACCCAGACCTCTGGCGTACAGATCCGCACCATGAAAGCCCAGCAGCCACCGATTCGTATCATCGCGCCTGGCCGTGTTTATCGTAACGACTACGACCAGACTCACACGCCGATGTTCCATCAGATGGAAGGTCTGATTGTTGATACCAACATCAGCTTTACCAACCTGAAAGGCACGCTGCACGACTTCCTGCGTAACTTCTTTGAGGAAGATTTGCAGATTCGCTTCCGTCCTTCCTACTTCCCGTTTACCGAACCTTCTGCAGAAGTGGACGTCATGGGTAAAAACGGTAAATGGCTGGAAGTGCTGGGCTGCGGGATGGTGCATCCGAACGTGTTGCGTAACGTTGGCATCGACCCGGAAGTTTACTCTGGTTTCGCCTTCGGGATGGGGATGGAGCGTCTGACTATGTTGCGTTACGGCGTCACCGACCTGCGTTCATTCTTCGAAAACGATCTGCGTTTCCTCAAACAGTTTAAATAAGGCAGGAATAGATTATGAAATTCAGTGAACTGTGGTTACGCGAATGGGTGAACCCGGCGATTGATAGCGATGCGCTGGCAAATCAAATCACTATGGCGGGCCTGGAAGTTGACGGTGTAGAACCGGTTGCCGGCAGCTTCCACGGCGTGGTCGTTGGTGAAGTGGTTGAGTGTGCGCAGCATCCGAACGCTGACAAACTGCGTGTGACAAAAGTGAATGTCGGCGGCGATCGCCTGCTGGACATCGTCTGCGGTGCGCCAAACTGCCGTCAGGGCCTGCGTGTGGCGGTAGCGACCATTGGTGCTGTTCTGCCGGGTGATTTCAAAATTAAAGCGGCGAAACTGCGTGGCGAACCGTCTGAAGGGATGCTGTGCTCCTTCTCTGAACTGGGCATTTCTGACGATCACAGCGGCATTATCGAACTGCCTGCGGATGCGCCGATTGGCACCGATATCCGTGAATACCTGAAACTTGATGACAACACCATCGAAATCAGCGTGACGCCAAACCGTGCCGACTGCTTAGGCATCATTGGTGTTGCGCGTGACGTTGCCGTGCTGAACCAGCTGCCGCTGGTTCAACCGGAAATCGTTCCGGTTGGTGCGACCATCGACGACACGCTGCCGATTACAGTCGAAGCGCCGGAAGCCTGCCCGCGTTATCTTGGCCGTGTGGTAAAAGGCATTAACGTTAAAGCGCCAACTCCGCTGTGGATGAAAGAAAAACTGCGTCGTTGCGGGATCCGTTCTATCGATGCAGTTGTTGACGTCACCAACTATGTGCTGCTCGAACTGGGCCAGCCGATGCACGCTTTCGATAAAGATCGCATTGAAGGCGGCATTGTGGTGCGGATGGCGAAAGAGGGCGAAACGCTGGTGCTGCTCGACGGTACTGAAGCGAAGCTGAATGCTGACACTCTGGTCATCGCCGACCACAACAAGGCGCTGGCGATGGGCGGCATCTTCGGTGGCGAACACTCTGGCGTGAATGACGAAACACAACACGTGCTGCTGGAATGCGCGTTCTTTAGCCCGCTGTCTATCACCGGTCGTGCTCGTCGTCATGGCCTGCATACCGATGCGTCTCACCGTTATGAGCGTGGCGTTGATCCGGCACTGCAGCACAAAGCGATGGAACGTGCGACCCGTCTGCTGATCGACATCTGCGGTGGTGAGGCTGGCCCGGTAATTGATATCACCAACGAAGCAACGCTGCCGAAGCGTGCAACCATCACTCTACGTCGTAGCAAACTGGATCGCCTGATCGGCCATCATATTGCGGATGAGCAGGTAACTGACATTCTGCGTCGTCTCGGCTGCGAAGTGACCGAAGGCAAAGACGAATGGCAGGCAGTTGCGCCGAGCTGGCGTTTCGATATGGAGATTGAAGAAGATCTGGTTGAAGAAGTCGCGCGTGTTTACGGCTACAACAACATCCCGGATGAGCCGGTACAGGCAAGCCTGATTATGGGTACTCACCGTGAAGCTGACCTGTCGCTCAAGCGCGTGAAAACGCTGCTCAACGACAAAGGCTATCAGGAAGTGATCACCTACAGCTTCGTTGATCCGAAAGTGCAGCAGATGATCCATCCAGGCGTTGAAGCCTTACTGCTGCCAAGCCCGATCTCTGTTGAAATGTCAGCAATGCGTCTTTCTCTGTGGACCGGCCTGCTGGCAACCGTGGTGTACAACCAGAACCGTCAGCAGAACCGTGTGCGCATTTTCGAAAGCGGTCTGCGTTTCGTACCAGATACTCAGGCACCGTTGGGCATTCGTCAGGATCTGATGTTAGCCGGTGTGATTTGCGGTAACCGTTACGAAGAGCACTGGAACCTGGCAAAAGAGACCGTTGATTTCTATGATTTGAAAGGCGATCTTGAATCCGTTCTCGACCTGACCGGTAAACTGAATGAGGTTGAGTTCCGTGCAGAAGCGAATCCGGCACTGCATCCGGGGCAATCCGCAGCGATTTATCTGAAAGGTGAACGTATTGGTTTTGTTGGGGTTGTTCATCCTGAACTGGAACGTAAACTGGATCTTAACGGTCGCACTCTGGTGTTCGAACTGGAGTGGAACAAGCTCGCAGACCGCGTGGTGCCTCAGGCGCGCGAGATTTCTCGCTTCCCGGCGAACCGTCGTGACATCGCGGTGGTGGTCGCAGAAAACGTTCCCGCAGCGGATATTTTATCCGAATGTAAGAAAGTTGGCGTAAATCAGGTAGTTGGCGTAAACTTATTTGACGTGTACCGCGGTAAGGGTGTTGCGGAGGGGTATAAGAGCCTCGCCATAAGCCTGATCCTGCAAGATACCAGCCGTACACTCGAAGAAGAGGAGATTGCCGCTACCGTCGCCAAATGTGTAGAGGCATTAAAAGAGCGATTCCAGGCATCATTGAGGGATTGAACCTATGGCGCTTACAAAAGCTGAAATGTCAGAATATCTGTTTGATAAGCTTGGGCTTAGCAAGCGGGATGCCAAAGAACTGGTTGAACTGTTTTTCGAAGAGATCCGTCGCGCTCTGGAAAACGGCGAACAGGTGAAACTCTCTGGTTTTGGTAACTTCGATCTGCGTGATAAGAATCAACGCCCGGGACGTAACCCGAAAACGGGCGAGGATATTCCCATTACAGCACGGCGCGTGGTGACCTTCAGACCCGGGCAGAAGTTAAAAAGCCGGGTCGAAAACGCTTCGCCCAAAGACGAGTAATCTGATCTAACTAAAAAGGCCGCTCTGCGGCCTTTTTTCTTTTCACTGTCGAAGAGTCACCGTAAAATTAACGCCATGACACTTCAGCAGAACGGATACCATGCTGACACTTGCCCGCCAACAACAGCGACAAAATATTCGCTGGTTATTATGCCTGTCAGTTTTGATGCTGCTGGCGCTTCTCTTAAGCCTTTGCGCCGGTGAACAATGGATCTCGCCAGGTGACTGGTTTACTCCTCGTGGCGAACTGTTCGTCTGGCAAATTCGCCTGCCACGTACGCTGGCTGTATTGCTGGTTGGTGCGGCGCTGGCTATATCCGGCGCTGTAATGCAGGCGTTGTTTGAAAATCCTCTGGCAGAACCTGGACTACTTGGCGTCTCTAACGGCGCAGGCGTGGGGCTTATCGCCGCGGTATTGCTTGGGCAAGGGCAACTCCCCAACTGGGCGCTAGGGCTGTGTGCGATTGCTGGCGCGCTTATCATCACTTTAATACTCTTACGTTTCGCCCGTCGTCATCTTTCGACCAGTCGGTTATTGCTGGCTGGCGTTGCATTAGGGATTATCTGTAGCGCACTAATGACGTGGGCTATCTACTTTTCCACCTCTGTTGATTTACGTCAGCTGATGTACTGGATGATGGGCGGTTTTGGCGGCGTAGACTGGCGGCAAAGCTGGCTGATGCTGGCATTGATCCCCGTGTTGTTGTGGATCTGTTGTCAGTCCAGGCCGATGAATATGTTAGCACTTGGCGAGATCTCGGCGCGGCAACTGGGTTTACCCCTGTGGTTCTGGCGCAATGTGCTGGTGGCAGCGACCGGCTGGATGGTTGGCGTCAGTGTGGCGCTGGCGGGTGCTATCGGCTTTATTGGTCTGGTGATCCCACATATTCTTCGGTTGTGTGGTTTAACCGATCATCGCGTATTACTTCCCGGCTGCGCGCTGGCAGGGGCGAGCGCATTGCTGCTGGCCGATATTGTAGCGCGCTTGGCATTAGCTGCCGCAGAGCTGCCTATTGGCGTGGTCACCGCAACGTTGGGTGCGCCGGTGTTTATCTGGTTATTGTTAAAAGCAAGACGTTAGCCGCAAAAAGACGGTCTATGATTAAAAGCTAAGATTTTTACTGACCACACCCAGGAGAAACGATGCAAGATTCCATTCTGACGACCGTAGTGAAAGATATCGACGGTGAAGTGACCACGCTGGAGAAGTACGCCGGTAATGTGCTGTTGATTGTCAATGTCGCCTCAAAGTGTGGCTTAACGCCGCAATATGAGCAGTTGGAGAATATTCAGAAAGCCTGGGCCGATCGAGGTTTTGTGGTGCTGGGATTCCCGTGCAACCAGTTTCTGGAACAAGAACCGGGCAGCGATGAAGAGATTAAAACTTACTGTACCACCACATGGGGGGTGACGTTCCCGATGTTCAGTAAGATTGAAGTTAATGGCGAAGGACGCCATCCGCTGTATCAAAAATTGATTGCCGCAGCGCCGACCGCAGTCGCGCCGGAAGAGAGCGGATTCTATGCCCGTATGGTCAGCAAAGGCCGTGCACCGCTGTACACGGATGATACTTTATGGAATTTTGAAAAATTCCTGGTTGGCAGGGACGGAAAAGTCATCCAGCGTTTTTCCCCGGATATGACGCCGGAAGATCCCATTGTGATGGAAAGCATTAAACTGGCGTTGGCAAAATAATGTCTATTGTGATGCAGTTACAAGATGTTGCGGAATCTACCCGCCTGGGGCCGCTTTCTGGCGAGGTTCGGGCTGGGGAGATCCTGCACCTGGTGGGGCCGAATGGCGCGGGTAAGAGTACCTTACTGGCGCGAATGGCCGGAATGACCAGCGGTAAGGGAAGCATTCAGTTCGCGGGGCAACCACTGGAAGCATGGTCCGCAACAAAACTCGCGCTGCATCGCGCCTATCTTTCACAACAGCAGACGCCGCCGTTTGCAATGCCGGTCTGGCACTACCTGACACTGCATCAGCACGATAAAACGCGTACCGAACTACTGAATGATGTCGCAGGGGCGCTGGCTCTTGATGACAAACTCGGACGTAGCACCAATCAACTTTCCGGCGGTGAATGGCAACGCGTACGTCTTGCTGCGGTGGTGTTGCAAATCACACCACAAGCCAATCCCGCAGGCCAATTGCTGCTTCTTGATGAGCCGATGAACAGTCTTGATGTTGCGCAACAAAGTGCGTTAGACAAAATTCTGAGCGCGCTGTGTCAGCAAGGACTGGCGATTGTGATGAGCAGTCACGATCTCAACCACACATTGCGTCATGCGCATCGGGCGTGGTTGCTAAAAGGTGGAAAAATGCTGGCCAGTGGACGCAGGGAAGAGGTGCTCACGCCGCCAAATCTGGCGCAGGCCTATGGGATGAATTTTCGCCGTCTGGATATCGAAGGTCACAGAATGCTGATTTCGACCATCTGATTTCATTAGTATCTTGAAAATCGGGTAATTACGACGCTAAATTAATGCAAGAATAAAAAACAGAGGAACCGTACGGAATGCGTTTCTGCCTTATTTTGATCACAGCACTGCTTCTGGCCGGGTGTAGCCACCATAAAGCACCGCCGCCAAATGCCAGACTTTCTGATTCGATTACCGTTATTGCCGGTTTGAACGACCAGCTACAAAGCTGGCATGGCACGCCGTATCGTTATGGTGGCATGACGCGGCGCGGTGTGGACTGTTCGGGATTTGTGGTTGTGACGATGCGCGATCGTTTCGATTTGCAGCTGCCCCGTGAAACCAAACAACAAGCCTCTATTGGCACGCAAATTGATAAAGACGAGTTGCTGCCAGGTGACCTGGTCTTTTTCAAAACGGGGTCCGGACAAAATGGTTTGCATGTAGGTATTTACGATACCAACAACCAATTTATCCACGCCTCTACCAGCAAGGGAGTGATGCGTTCCTCACTTGATAATGTCTATTGGCAGAAAAATTTCTGGCAGGCGAGACGAATCTAGTATGTCGAAAAATGGACGGCGATGATACATCGCCGTCCATTTACTCCTGAATACAGTAGTATTTTGCAGACAAAAATTCCGTAAATGGATTATTCGTTTATAATCAGGATAATCTAAAAAAAGGACCCCTGAAAAAGTGGTTAACATGGAACAAATGAAAGTTACTCCTTCTGTAATTGTTATGTCTTATGGCCTCATCCCTTTTAGCCGGATACTGAAAAACATCCTTCGAGAGGGACGGTTACCATGAAGATTTTTTTGGAGAATCTTTATCATTCTGATTGCTATTTCCTGCCGATAAGAGACAACCAGCAAGTCCTTGTCGGCGTTGAGTTAATTACCCATTTCTCCAGTGAAGATGGCACGGTGCGTATCCCGACGAGTCGGGTTATAGCGCAACTTACCGAGGAGCAACATTGGCAATTATTTTCAGAGCAGTTGGAATTACTAAAATCATGCCAACATTTTTTTATTCAACATAAACTCTTTGCCTGGCTTAATTTAACGCCACAAGTGGCTACATTATTATTAGAGAGGGATAATTACGCAGGCGAACTATTAAAATATCCGTTTATTGAACTGTTGATTAATGAGAATTACCCGCATCTCAATGAAGGAAAAGATAATCGCGGTCTTTTATCCTTATCGCAAGTGTATCCCCTTGCGTTAGGTAATTTGGGAGCAGGCAATAGCACAATGAAAGCGGTTTTTGATGGTCTTTTCACCCGCGTCATGCTGGATAAAAGTTTTATTCAGCAACAAATCACGCACCGCTCCTTCGAACCGTTTATTCGTGCGATCCAGGCGCAAATTTCCCCTTGTTGCAATTGCATCATTGCGGGAGGCATTGATACGGCAGAAATATTGGCACAGATTACCCCCTTCGATTTCCATGCTCTCCAGGGATGCCTGTGGCCTGCCGTTCCCATAAATCAGATAACGACGTTGGTTCAGCGATAACCCTTCTGTTTGCTGGTGTTTAAGACGAGAGTAACCGTCTACACTATCAAACAGGAGGATCTATGACCCTGTCTTTTATTACCCGCTGGCGCGATGAATTGCCAGAAACCTATACAGCACTTTCCCCTACGCCTTTAAATAATGCCCGGCTGATTTGGCATAATACCGAACTGGCTAACACGCTGAGTATTCCATCGTCGCTGTTTAAAAATGGCGCAGGTGTCTGGGGCGGCGAAGCCCTACTGCCTGGTATGTCACCACTGGCGCAGGTTTACAGTGGTCATCAGTTCGGCGTCTGGGCGGGCCAACTGGGTGATGGGCGCGGCATTTTACTCGGCGAACAACTGCTTGCTGATGGCACTACAATGGACTGGCATCTGAAAGGTGCTGGCCTGACGCCTTATTCGCGAATGGGTGATGGACGGGCGGTTTTACGTTCGACGATACGAGAAAGTCTCGCCAGTGAGGCGATGCATTATCTGGGCATTCCGACGACCCGCGCGTTAAGTATCGTCACCAGCGATTCGCCAGTGTATCGGGAAACGGCGGAGCCAGGCGCGATGCTGATGCGTGTGGCACCAAGTCATCTGCGCTTTGGTCATTTCGAACATTTTTACTACCGCCGCGAGTCGGAAAAGGTTCGTCAGTTAGCTGACTTTGCTATTCGTCATTACTGGTCACATCTTGAAGATGATGAGGACAAATACCGTCTCTGGTTTAGCGATGTTGTCGCACGTACCGCGTCGTTAATTGCCCAATGGCAGACGGTCGGCTTTGCACATGGGGTGATGAATACCGACAACATGTCGCTGCTGGGACTGACGCTTGATTACGGGCCGTTTGGTTTTCTTGATGATTACGAACCCGGTTTTATTTTGAATCAGTCGGATCATCAAGTGCGTTATAGCTTTGATAATCAACCTGCTGTCGCGTTGTGGAATTTACAGCGTCTGGCGCAGACATTGTCACCATTTGTTGCCGTAGATGCCCTGAATGAGGCCCTGGACAGCTATCAGCAGGTTTTGTTGACGCATTATGGACAACGGATGCGGCAGAAACTGGGCTTCATGACGGAGCAAAAAGAGGATAACGCGCTACTGAATGAATTATTCAGTCTGATGGCGCGAGAGCGCAGCGATTATACCCGCACATTCCGCATGCTGAGTCTGACCGAGCAGCACAGCGCGGCGTCACCGCTACGTGATGAGTTTATTGATCGTGCGGCATTTGATGACTGGTTTGCCCGTTATCGGGGGCGTTTGCAACAAGACGAGGTTAGCGATAGTGAGCGTCAGCAACTGATGCAAAGCGTTAACCCAGCTCTGGTATTGCGCAACTGGTTGGCGCAACGGGCGATTGAAGCGGCAGAAAAGGGTGATATGATGGAATTGCACCGCCTGCATGAGGCGTTGCGAAATCCTTTCAGCGACAGAGATGATGACTATGTCAGTCGTCCACCTGACTGGGGTAAACGGCTGGAAGTCAGCTGCTCGAGTTAAAGGCTACTTAGTTAACAGCAGCTTGCCAGCCTGAGTTTTACGGAGCAGATATTCTTGCCCGTCATGATCGATAATCAGTTTGCCATCCGGACCTAACAGTGTCTGGCTGGAAATTCGCCGAATAGGCTGCGGGGAAGCGGTCTTGTGATTGGCATCCGTTTCAGGCGTGAGTTTTCTGCTATCCGTATAACGCATAAAAATTAATAATAATTGATATAACAATGATTCTTATTATCAATATTATGGCAGGCCAGAGCAAGCAGTAATGTGTTGAGAAGACAACAAGTTGCGCAGAAATGCCCATCCCATCAGGAATGGGCACGCATTCAGAAGCGGGTATCTACCGCAGAGGCGAGTTTTTCGACCAGGCGTTCGGTATCTTCCCAGCCCAGACACGGGTCGGTAATGGATTGACCGTAAGTGAGCGGCTGACCGCCGACGATTTTTTGCGTTCCTTCGCGCAGGAAACTTTCCGCCATAATTCCAGCAATCGCCGTAGAGCCATTGCGGATTTGCTGACAAATATCCTCACAAACTTCTAACTGGCGACGGTGCTGCTTCTGGCAGTTACCGTGGCTGAAATCCACCACCAGATGTTCAGGTAAATCAAACTCGTGCAGCGTATCGCAGGCTGCGGCGATATCATCGGCATGATAATTCGGTTTTTTGCCGCCACGCATAATAATGTGGCCATACGGGTTGCCGCTGGTCTGATAGATGGTCATCTGACCATTTTTGTCTGGCGAGAGGAACATATGGCTGGCGCGGGCTGCGCGGATAGCATCCACGGCAATCCGCGTGTTGCCATCGGTACCATTTTTAAAACCTACCGGACAGGAGAGTGCTGAAGCCATTTCGCGGTGGATCTGACTTTCGGTAGTACGTGCGCCAATCGCGCCCCAACTGATTAAATCAGCAATAAACTGACCGGTCACCATATCGAGGAACTCGGTCGCGGTTGGGACGCCCAGCTCATTTACCTGTAAAAGTAATTTGCGCGCCAGCTCCAGACCGTGATTTACCCGATAGCTGCCGTTTAAATCCGGATCGGAGATTAGCCCTTTCCAGCCGACAACAGTTCGTGGTTTTTCAAAATAGGTGCGCATTACGATTTCCAGCCGTGACTGGTACTGGTTGCGCAGCGACTGCAGACGGGTGGCGTACTCCATTGCAGCGGTGAGATCGTGGATCGAGCAGGGGCCAATAATGACCAACAGTCGCTTATCTTCACCATTCAGTATTTTTTCAATTCTGCGGCGGGAGTCGGTGACATGGGTGGCGACGCCAGGCGTTACGGGATACCGTAGCGCGAGTTCGGCGGGCGTTACCAGGCTCTCAATACGCGCAGTACGGAGTTCGTCAGTTCTGTTCATTACAAGTCTCAGAAATTTGTTGCTTCTACGGCAGGACTACCGGGAAGTGATGCGCATCACGATAAACCAATCGCAGCTGATTTCAAGTGCGAGGTGTGTCACACCTCGCCGGGTGGTTAGCATGATAACAAAAAAATAAGCTAATGCACTAGTTCTCTAGTACATTCGGCGGCTAAGCCCCATGATATCGAGGATCTTGGTGGCAATCTCTTCTACCGAATAATTGGTACTGTTAATCCACGGGATCTGATTTTTACGGTACAACGCTTCTACTTCCGCGACTTCCATCCTGCACTGACGAAGCGAGGCATAGCGGCTGTTCTCCCGACGTTCCTCGCGAATCGCCGCCAGACGTTCCGGGTCGATAGTCAGGCCGAACAATTTATGCTGAAGCGGTTTGAGCGACGCGGGTAGCACCAGATTATCCATATCGTCGGCAATAAAGGGGTAGTTTGCCGCGCGGATACCAAATTGCATTGCCAGATACAGACTGGTGGGGGTTTTACCACAGCGAGAAACACCGAGCAGGATCACCTGAGCCTGATCCAGATTGCGCAACGAAATGCCGTCATCGTGGGCAAGGGTGTAATCAATCGCCGCAATGCGCGCATCATATTTATTGAGATTATTAGGGTTAAGGCCATGGGTACGATGAGCAATCGGCGTTGGATCCAGTTTCATCTCTTGTTGTAGCGGGGCAACCAGCGCCTGAACGATATCCTGGCAAAAGCCTTCACTTTGCAAGATGATGGCGCGAATCTCCGGCAACACGATGGAGTAGAAGACCAGCGGGCGCACGCCTGTCTGGTGATAAATTGCGTCAATCTGATCCTTCACTGCCCGTGCACGGCTCTCATTTTCGACAAACGGCAGCGTAATGCTGCTGATAGTGACGGGAAATTGTGACATTACTGCGTGTCCTAATACCTCCGCAGTTATTGCCGTACCATCAGAAATATAAAAAACGTGGCGATCAACAGCATTATCCATTTTGTTCTTCCCGTGATGCAGACATAATTCTATGAAAGCATAAATTAAAAACGCACAGAAGCGTAGGACGTTATGTCTGGTTTATAAAATGAACCTTCAATTTTATTTTTTATGAAAACAGCATTTCATTTTTATGGTTTCGTTTATACCGATGGTTTATGTGGAAATTGTCGAAGAGAGCAGATTTGCGCAACGCTGGGATCAGTCTTAAAAAGTAAAAAAATATATTTGCTTGAACGATTCACCGTTTTTTTCATCCGGTTAAATATGCAAAGATAAATGCGCAGAAATGTGTTTCTCAAACCGTTCATTTATCACAAAAGGATTGTTCGATGTCCAACAATGGCTCGTCACCGCTGGTGCTTTGGTATAACCAACTCGGCATGAATGATGTAGACAGGGTTGGGGGCAAAAATGCCTCCCTGGGTGAAATGATTACTAACCTTTCCGGAATGGGTGTTTCCGTTCCGAATGGTTTCGCCACAACCGCCGACGCGTTTAACCAGTTTCTGGACCAAAGCGGCGTAAACCAGCGCATTTATGAACTGCTGGATAAAACGGATATTGACGATGTTACCCAGCTTGCGAAAGCGGGCGCGCAAATCCGCCAGTGGATTATCGACACTCCCTTCCAGCCTGAGCTGGAAAATGCCATCCGCGAAGCTTATGCACAGCTTTCCGCCGATGACGAAAACGCCTCTTTTGCGGTGCGCTCCTCCGCTACTGCAGAAGATATGCCGGACGCTTCCTTTGCCGGTCAGCAGGAAACCTTCCTCAACGTTCAGGGTTTTGACGCCGTTCTCGTGGCAGTGAAACATGTATTTGCTTCTCTGTTTAACGATCGCGCCATCTCTTATCGTGTGCACCAGGGTTACGATCACCGTGGTGTGGCGCTCTCCGCCGGTGTTCAACGGATGGTGCGCTCTGACCTCGCATCTTCTGGCGTGATGTTCTCCATTGATACCGAATCCGGCTTTGACCAGGTGGTGTTTATCACTTCCGCATGGGGCCTTGGTGAAATGGTCGTGCAGGGCGCGGTTAACCCGGATGAGTTTTACGTCCATAAACCGACACTTGCAGCGAATCGCCCGGCTATCGTGCGCCGCACCATGGGGTCGAAAAAAATCCGCATGGTTTACGCGCCGACCCAGGAGCACGGCAAGCAGGTTAAAATCGAAGACGTACCGCAGGAACAGCGTGACATCTTCTCGCTGACCAACGAAGAAGTGCAGGAACTGGCAAAACAGGCCGTACAAATTGAGAAACACTACGGTCGCCCGATGGATATTGAGTGGGCGAAAGATGGCCACACCGGCAAACTGTTCATTGTGCAGGCGCGTCCGGAAACCGTGCGCTCACGCGGTCAGGTCATGGAGCGTTATACGCTGCATTCACAGGGTAAGATTATCGCCGAAGGCCGTGCTATCGGTCATCGCATCGGCGCGGGTCCGGTGAAAGTCATCCATGACATCAGCGAAATGAACCGCATCGAACCTGGCGACGTGCTGGTTACTGACATGACCGACCCGGACTGGGAACCGATCATGAAGAAAGCATCTGCCATTGTCACCAACCGTGGCGGTCGTACCTGTCACGCGGCGATCATCGCTCGTGAACTGGGCATTCCGGCGGTAGTGGGCTGTGGTGATGCAACAGAACGGATGAAAGACGGTGAGAACGTCACTGTTTCTTGTGCCGAAGGTGATACCGGTTACGTCTATGCGGAGTTGCTGGAATTTAGCGTGAAAAGCTCCAGCGTAGAAACGATGCCGGATCTGCCGTTGAAAGTGATGATGAACGTCGGTAACCCGGACCGAGCTTTCGACTTCGCCTGTCTGCCGAACGAAGGCGTGGGACTTGCGCGTCTGGAATTTATCATCAACCGTATGATTGGCGTCCACCCACGCGCACTGCTTGAGTTTGACGATCAGGAACCGCAGTTGCAAAACGAAATCCGCGAGATGATGAAAGGTTTTGATTCTCCGCGTGAATTTTACGTTGGTCGTCTGACTGAAGGGATCGCGACGCTGGGTGCCGCGTTTTATCCGAAGCGCGTCATTGTCCGTCTCTCTGATTTTAAATCGAACGAATATGCCAACCTGGTCGGTGGTGAGCGTTACGAGCCAGATGAAGAGAACCCGATGCTCGGCTTCCGTGGCGCGGGACGCTATATTTCCGACAGCTTCCGCGACTGTTTCGCGCTGGAGTGCGAAGCAGTGAAACGTGTGCGCAACGACATGGGGCTGACCAACGTTGAGATCATGATCCCGTTCGTGCGTACCGTAGATCAGGCGAAAGCGGTGGTTGAGGAACTGGCGCGTCAGGGGCTGAAACGTGGTGAGAACGGGCTGAAAATCATCATGATGTGTGAAATCCCGTCCAACGCCTTGCTGGCCGAGCAGTTCCTCGAATATTTCGACGGCTTCTCAATTGGCTCAAACGATATGACGCAGCTGGCGCTCGGTCTGGACCGTGACTCCGGCGTGGTGTCTGAATTGTTCGATGAGCGCAACGATGCGGTGAAAGCATTGCTGTCGATGGCTATCCGTGCCGCGAAGAAACAGGGCAAATATGTCGGGATTTGCGGTCAGGGTCCGTCCGACCACGAAGATTTTGCCGCATGGTTGATGGAAGAGGGGATCGATAGCCTGTCTCTGAATCCGGACACCGTGGTGCAAACCTGGTTAAGCCTGGCTGAACTGAAGAAATAAAATAAATCCCCGGCGGCGTTCAGTCGCTGGGGTTATGTGATCCCCGAAGATGAAACTTATTCAATCTCTTCACAGACATCCTGCGTTAATCGCCGCATAATATCTTTTCTTAACAAAAACTTTTGTATTTTACCTGAGGCAGTGCGCGGTAGTTTTTCGATTACCACGATATGTTCAGGATATTTATATTTTGCGACCCGTTTACGGCTAAAAAAAGCCACCACCTCTTCCAGCGATAATGAATGATGCGGCGCTTTCAGCACGACATAAGCGCATGATCGTTCACCTAAACGTTCATCGGGCATTGCAACCACACAGGCATCGTGAATTTTAGGATGCTGCAATAAAATATCTTCCACTTCACGGCTGCTAATATTTTCGCCGCCGCGGACAATAATATCTTTTTTGCGTCCGGTAATTTTTATATAGCCAGCCTCATCCATACGGCAGAGATCGCCGCTGTAATACCAGCCTTCTTCATCCAGGGCACGGGCGGTTAATTCAGGTTCATCAAAATACCCCATAAACACATTGGGGCCACGCGAGGCTTCTTCACCTTCGCAACCTGGCGGTAAGGTCTTGCGTGCGTCATCGACCACTTTAATCTCTACACCTGCGGCAGCGTAACCATCGGTGTGCATAAAGCGCGACAAAGGATCATCGAGATTCACCACCGCATGCGGCGAACTTTCTGTGGAACCATAAACACTTAATAATTTAATGCCGCGCTGCTGGCATTCACGCGCCACTTTTTTGGGGATTGTGGTTCCGCCGCAAAGAAAGAAACGCAGCGCTGAAAGGTCCGCGGGTTGTTTCTCTAGTACATTCAAAAGATCATAGACAAACGGCGTTGCGCCGAGCATACAGGTGCAACGCTGCTGCTCAAGCAGCGCGAGACACGCATCAGGAGTGAAAATATCTAACAACACGCTGCGAGCGCCAATTAAGAATGGTGCCGTTACGCCATGCAGAAAGCCCGTTGCGTGACCAAGTGGCGCAGGCATCATAAAGACATCCTGCCAGGTCAGATTCAGTCGCGCGCAATAAGCCCGCTCACTGGCGAGAATATTGTTATGCGTTAGCATCACGCCCTTTGGCAGACCCTCGGTTCCGGAGGTAAACAGCACCGCAGCTAATTCATCGCCGTGGGTCGTTATCGCCGTGGTCAGTGAGGTATTGTCGGCGATAATCTGACTTAATGAGAGGGAAGAGGTGGCGGGAGCCAGTTTGTCCACGCCGACAATTTGTTGTAGTTGTGGAAGCTGATTTTGCAGCGGCAGGATTAAATCTACCGGACGCGTTTGTTTAAACAACGTCGGTGCAAAGAACATTTTTGCCTGACACTTATTGAGCACCCACACCAGTTCTGCTTCCCGCCAGGAAGGCAACAGCGGCACGGAAACTGCACCGATTTTCAGGCAGGCAAGATAGATAACGGTAAATTCACACCAGCCAGGCAGTTGAAATGCGATGCGATCGCCTGATTCAATACCCTTCGCTAACATCCAGTTTGCCAGACAGCTCGCGGCGTGATCGAGCGCGCTATAGGTGTACGATGCACCATGATTATCGACCACGGCAATTTTGTCTGGCATCGCACGAGCGGTCTGCTGCCAGTAATCGGCCAGCGAAGCATCGCCCCATAGCCCTTGCTGACGATACGCCGCACGACGTTGTTCGTTGAACGTTAATGTCACTTTCATGTTGGACTCTCGAAACAGAACATCAGGCCCGAGATGCGGGCCTGTGGGATGCATGATTAGCCGTAGCGAAAATCAATACCGAAGGTGCCTGCGGGATATTGCCACTGTTCGAGAATAGTGTTACCGCACAGCACCCGACAGGTGCCGCACTCCAGACAACCGGCGGAATCAAAATGAAAGTTTCCTGCGTCATCCTGCTTATAAAGTCCGGCAGGGCAGGCTTTCATTAATTTATGGAATTCATTGATATCGGGATTTTCCGCCAGAATGATATGCGGGTGGCCCTCATCAACATGGAATTTATTGACGCCTAATTTGATGTCGACGTTAACCGTAGCGTTCTGGCTCATAGCGCGGTTGCTCCCTTAATGCCATCTTTCAGCAAGTTGATCAGCCCAATTTTCTTCGCATGTCCCATGATCATTTTTCGTACCGGCTGGTTTGGTTTGCCGTCGATGGTGAACATCTCGTTCATGATGTCGGCGACCATTCGTGGGTATTGGCTAAACAGGCGCGGGTTTTCCATCAGCGCCGGGATCTTGCGAAAATGCTGCATATCACGCATGACGCAGCTTTGTTCCAGCTCACGTTTGTATTGCGCCAGACTGCTGGCGGAGAAATCCGCGCGTTCTTTGGCGGCGATCACCGTTGTGGCGGCAGCCTGAGCCGATGCAATGGCTAAATCCATGCCGCGGACCGTAAAACCCAAATTCAGGCAGAAGCCTGCGGCGTCACCAACGATCATCACGCCCTCGTTAACCAGTTGCGGCACCATTGCCAGACCGCCTTCCGGCACCATATGCGCGGAATATTCAAGCAGTTTGCCGCCGCTAATCAGCGGGCGAATGGCGGGGTGTTGTTTAAAATCTTCCAGCATTTGCGGCACGCTTTTTTGCGCATGGGCGATATCACCCAATCCACAAACCAGCCCCAAGGATATGGAATCCTTGTTGGTATAGAGAAATCCCCCGCCCATCAGGCCGTCAGAAGGGGAACCGGCAAACAGCCAGGCGGCACCTTCCTCGCCCGTAATATTAAAGCGATCGTTGATCTGTTCTGGTGTGAGGCCAATAACCTCTTTAACACCAACAGCGTAATGATGCGGATCGGAAGCGGGAACCATTCCCAGCGAGCGGCCAAGCATCGAGTTAACGCCATCAGCCAGAATCACCACATTCGCTTCGAGAATATCATCCCCAGCCTGCACGCCAGTGACCTTGTTTCCTTCACGAACCAGCGCGTCGACGCGAACGCCTGGGATAAACTGCGCGCCCGCCTGCTCGGCTTGTTCCATCAACCACGGGTCCAGACGATTACGCAATACGGTATAAGATGCGTGTTGCGGAACATCTGGCTGCTCGCGGTGAAAATCGAGGGTAACGGCGCTTTCTTCGGTTAAGAAGGAGATTTTCTCGCGTGTGACCTTGCGTTCTACCGGCGCTGATACTGCAAAGCCTGGAATGATTGCTTCAAGTGTGTGGGCATAAAGACGCCCGCCGGTCATGTTTTTACATCCGGCACTGTCGCCGCGTTCTATCACCAGGACATCCAGCCCGGCTCGTGCCATGACCAGTGCGGCAACGCTACCAGCAACGCCCGCACCGACCACAATGGCATCAAATTTGTCATCCGACATGCGTTATGCTCCCTTCCCGCTGCGTTTACAGCGGGAGATGTGGTTGAAAGGGGAATTAGCGGCTCAACTGGCTAATCAGGGCAGGGACGACTTTGTAGATATCGCCCACCAGACCGTAGTCGGCATAGTTGAAGATTGGCGCATTTTTATCTTTATTGATGGCGACAATCACTTTTGCGCCGTTGCCGCCAACCATATGCTGGATCTGCCCGGAGATCCCCAGCGTCAGGTAGAGATCGGATTTCAGCAACACGCCGGAGACACCGATATAACGTTCACGCTCCATCCAGTTCTCGCCTTCGGCAATTGGACGTGAACAGCCGACTTCAGCATTCAGCACCGCCGCCAGTTCGTGGACCATTTTTAGGTCATCCTGCGCCGCCAGTCCACGACCGACGCCAACCACACGTTTTGCTTTGCTCAGGTCCACGCTGCTTGCGGCTTTCGCACGGCGTTCGCGACAGAGAATTTCATGACGCGGAGCAACATAAGGTACCGTTTCTGTCGGGCACTGATGAGAGGTATCACTGGTGCACGGTTCCTGAACACCGGGTGCAAGGGTAATGATCGCCAGCGGGCTGTTGATCTTTTCCTGAGCGAACGCTAACCCGCCATACATCCGGTGTTCGGCGCAAATGTGACCATCGACAATATCCACCGCCGTGGCATCGTTCACCAGCGCCGCATTCAGTTGCACACTTAACCGTGCTGCCAGCGCTTTACCACGTTTCGTCGCGGCCAACAGCAACATAGCGGGGTGTTTATCTTTCAGCAGGGCAGCAATGCTTTCGGCGTAATTTTCAGTGCGTTGCAGCGCGTCGTTTTGCGCAAGAACATAAAGACATTTTGGACCATAAGGCATAACTGCCTGCGCCTGGTCGGTATTTTGTACAATGGCATACACCTGTTGGCCCCATTGCTGAGCGCCGCCAAACAGTTCAGCATAACGTTCAGGATTATCGCTAAAGACCCAGACGCTGTTTAATTGACTCATCGTTTCTTCTCCGTAGGCTTCAGTTCAGGGCTTTCTTCAGATGTTCCGCCAGCTCGGCAATAGCCTCCGGCGAATCGTTATCGATAATGATGTGCTTACGTTCTGTTTGCGGCGGTACGCGAATGCCGACCAGTTCAGCAAGTGGCGCGCTCTGGCTCCAGTCAATATCACTTGCCTGCCACTGATTTACCGGTTTTTTACCCGCGCCGAGAATGGCTTTCATCGAAGGAATGCGTGGCACGTTAATATCGGAGGTGACGCAGAGCACGGCTGGAACAGAGAGTTCAATAACTTCAACATCATCTTCAAGCGTGCGTTCAATCACCAGTGTATTGCCCTGACGCTGAATAGCACTCACTGCATTAATCACCGGAAGTTGCAGAATTTCTCCGACCAGCAAGCCAACCTGCTGGGCATAAAGGTCGCCGGAACCTTCACCAAAGATCAGTAAATCGAAGCCGATCTTTTCAATTGCTGCCGCCAGCGCTTTTGCGGTATCGAGAGGCAGTGCATGTTCAAGTTGCGCATCCTGCACCAAATACAGGCTGTGCGGCCCGCGGGATAGCACGTCTTTGCGCACTTTCGAGTTCTGCAACAATGAGCCGCCAACGGTCAGCGCGGCTATCTCATCGTCATCTGTTGCGAGCTGGCTTGCAGCTTCAATGGCATTGAGATCGAACTGGCTGATTTTGGCGTCGGCATTGTCGAAATTCAGGGTGTATTCTGGAGTGACAACAATGTCCTATTCTTCAGGCACCAGCTTAAAGCAGGTTATTATTTTCATGATTTCTCCTGTGAGTCGCATACGGAACCATCTCCGATGGAAGGTAAAAATGGCCTGAAAATAGTGTGCGATAGCGGTGCGGGGTTTTCGACGGAGCAAGCTGTTTTCCTTGCCAACAATCTTGCAAAAAAAATGCGATCGCTAAAACAAAAGTGCAATTTGCGGCAATATAGTTATTCCATGACCGTACAATCTTGCATTCAGTGTAAATAATCTTGTTTAGCTCTCGCTAAACGCGGTTGTATAACCGCAATACACGCCGTATTTTATCCGGCATATATTGTTTTTGCTTGCTCATGGAATAGGGAGGTTGTCATGTATCAACGCTGTTTTGATAACGCCAGTGAAACGCTGTTTGTCGCCGGTAAAACGCCACGGCTTTCACGTTTTGCATTTAGCGATGATCCAAAATGGGAGTCCGGACATCACGTTCATGACAATGAAACCGAGTTGATTTACGTCAAGAAAGGGGTTGCAAGGTTTACCATCGATTCTTCGTTATATGTCGCACATGCGGATGACATTGTGGTGATAGAACGCGGCAGGCTGCATGCGGTGGCCTCTGACGTTAACGATCCGGCAACGACGTGTACCTGTGCGCTGTACGGCTTTCAGTTTCAGGGGGCTGAGGAAAATCAGCTACTGCAACCGCATTCTTGTCCGGTAATTGCCGCGGGGCAGGGAAAAGAAGTCATAAAAACCTTATTTAATGAGCTAAGTGTGATTTTGCCGCAAAGTAAAAATAGCCAAACATCTTCGTTATGGGATGCATTTGCCTATACGTTAGCCATTCTTTACTACGAAAATTTTAAAAATGCTTATCGTTCGGAGCAGGGGTATATTAAAAAAGATGTTCTGATAAAAGATATTCTTTTCTATCTGAATAATAATTATCGCGAAAAAATCACTTTAGAACAGTTATCGAAAAAATTTCGTGCCAGCGTCAGTTATATTTGCCATGAATTTACCAAAGAGTATCGTATTTCCCCTATTAACTATGTTATTCAACGGCGTATGACGGAAGCAAAATGGTCACTCACTAATACTGAATTATCACAGGCAGAGATCTCCTGGCGTGTGGGTTATGAAAATGTCGATCACTTTGCCAAACTGTTTTTGCGCCATGTCGGTTGTTCGCCCAGCGATTACCGTAGACAATTTAAAAACTGTTTTGCGGAACAAGAAATCCTATCTGAATTTCCTCAACCGGTAAGTCTTGTTGGATAAATCTGGCGGCGCAGTTTGTTAAGAAGCTGCGCCGCCTGCAGATTATTTGTTCTGATAGTCTTTCAGGATCTGCCGACCTGCTACGTAAATCATAATTTCGTCTGTACCGCCGCCGATACGTTCACAACGGACATCACGCCAGAAGCGGGAGACGCGCGCCTCATCGGTATAGCCCAGACCGCCCATGATTTGAATCGCATCATCAATGACTTCCATTGCGGTACGTGCACAGTACAGTTTTGCCAGCGCCGCGCTGGTGCGCAGTGACTGATGCTGATCGGCTTGCCATGCCACTTTCAGCACCATGTTGCGCATGTTGTCGATCTTAATCGCCATCAGCGCCAGTTTTTCCTGGATCATCTGGTTATGACCAATGGGCTTACCAAAAGCGATACGTTGGTTGGCATAGCGGGCGGCATCTTCAAAGGCGCATTCGGCAAAGCCGGTGCTGCGCGCGGCGTTGATCAGGCGCTCCATCTCAAAGTTGTACATCACATTGAGGAAACCCATTCCTTCTTCGCCCACCATGTCGCTCTCTTCAACCTCCACGTTGTCGAGATAGACTTCGCAGGTGCTGAGCATATGCCAGCCGATTTTATGCAGTGGATTGATTTTAATGCCGGGCTTACTGGAGTCGACCCACCACAGAGTAAAGGCCTTTTTCGGATCTTTCGGTTGCGGATCGCGCGCCAAC
>ENA-OQKN01000732-OQKN01000732.1-human-gut-metagenome-genome-assembly--contig:-NODE-732-length-28518-cov-83.985383_pt1 | contig 28518 bp, 26 predicted proteins | sample MGYA00242776_ERZ504794 | MGnify/ENA primary metagenome ERZ504794 (study PRJEB26092, sample SAMD00036434) | human gut metagenome | host: Homo sapiens | study: EMG produced TPA metagenomics assembly of... | reverse complement strand
AGAGGAATAGTCGTTGAACGTTCTCCTTTTCGGAGCTTCGCTGCTGATTATCCATTTTTCAGCACTTAGGATTTAACCTTATGCTATATATCTGATTTTTTCTGCTTTCGCCACATTCACGCTTAACCTTATTTCATGTTTACGTTGTAGTTCAGATATCTTTAGGGTTTTCCAGCAATTCAAACAGTATGGGATAGCTCTTTGTCTATCTCTACGTACATATTTCTATATACGCTGACTATTTTGTTCGCCTAACTCATGATTTAAATCACAAGTGTGCGGTTCACAATAATCAAACTAGACATGAATTATCAACCCTTTATAATAATCTCTCATTCCATATTTTTTCTACTAATTGTAACGTAACTTCTGGAGCATTACTACTATCAATTACCACATCTGCACGTTTTGCTTTTTCTTCTAAAGACATCTGTGCATCTATTCTACTTATTGCTTCTTCTTTAGTTAAGCCATCACGATTTTGAATGCGCTCTATTTGCAACTGTCTGCTGATTTTTACAACCCAAACTTCATCTGCAAATTTATCCCAATTAGCTTCATATAAAAGAGGTATATCTAAGATTACTACTTCTATACCATTTTGTCTACACTCATCTATTTGTTTTACAATTTCATCTCTAATCAATGGGTGCATTGTTGTATTCATCCATGTTTTTTCTTTTTCATCAGTGAATACAATCTGTCCAATGAGTCTGCGATTTAAAGTATTATCTGCATTTAAAACTTTATCGCCGAAATGATTTACATACGCTTGCCAAATTGATTTTTTAGGCTCAGATAGTTGTCGAGCTATAGCATCACCATCAATGATAAAAGCTCCTTTTTGTTTTAAATAAGCACTAACCGTACTTTTTCCACAAGCTATACCACCAGTAAGACCTATAATCTTCATAAAAATCCTCCTTTCTAGCTTTTATTTAAAATTTATTTATCATCATTTAATTTTTGACAATTAGGGCAAAAATAAGTACCTCTACCATTTAATATAATTTTAGTTATTAAAGTATGGCAAAATCTACATTCTTTGCCTTTGCGATTATATACATATAATTTATCTTGATGACTTCCTTTTTCACCTAAACCATTGCGATAATCGCGAAAACTTGTGCCACCATCTCTTATGCCTTCATTTATAACCAAATTAATAGCTTGATGAAGTTTTTCTATTTCTTCATCACCTAAAGAATTTGCTTTGCGTTCTGGATGAATTTTACTAATGGCTAATGCTTCATCTACATATATATTGCCCAAACCTGCCACATTTTTTTGATTTAATAAAAATGGTTTTATTTTTGTTTTACTCTTATTTAAACAATCCTTTAAATACCCTATAGTAAATTCTGAAGATAATGGTTCTGCACCTAAAGTATATAGCCCTTTTAAGCGAGAAATTTCATCTGTAGTTATTAAATCCAAAGTCCCTAATCTGCGGATATCTGCATATATCAATTTAGTTTTATCTTCTAAATGATATATTACACAACTATATTTATCTATATCCTCATTTTCCCGTTTATATAATAACTTTCCTGTCATTCGCAAATGAATGATATTTAATCTTTCATCATCTAAGGACATGATGATATATTTCCCTCTGCGTTTTAAAGATTTGATAATTCTATCTTGCAAAAGCTCTTTGTATTCATCGCTACTAGGAGATTTTATTACATCACCTTTTATGATTTCTACATCTACGATTTTTTTATTTTCGATAAAATCTTTAATCCCTACAACAATATTTTCTACTTCTGGCATTTCAGGCACAAAACCACCACCTTTTTATAATTAATTTACTTTTTATTTTGCTTCTGCCCAGTTTTTACCATAATTAATATCAATGATAAGTGGCACTTTTAAACTAGCTGTATTTTGCATAGCTGTTGTCAAAATTTCTGATACTTTTTCTATTTCTTCTTTTACAACTTCTAACACTAATTCATCGTGTACCTGCAATAAAATTCTACTTTTTAATTTAGCTTCTTTTATCGCTTCACTAGCTCTATTCATCGCAATTTTTATGATATCAGCCGCTGTTCCTTGAATTGGTGTATTCATAGCCATGCGTTCTGCTAATGCACGCTGATTAAAATTACTGCTCTTAATCGCTGGCAAATAGCGACGACGACCGAATAAAGTTGTAACAAAGCCATCTTGATGTGCTTTTTCTACAATTTCATGCATGAAATTCTTCACGCCACTACATTCTTGTAAGTAATTATCTATATATTCCCCAGCTTCTTTTGGCGAAATATGCAGATTTTTTGCCAAACCAAAAGCACTTATACCATAGATAATACCAAAATTTACAGCTTTTGCCTTACCTCTAAGTTCTGAAGTAACTTCATCTATAGGCACTTTAAATACTTGAGCTGCTGTCGCTGTATGAATATCTTGATTATGACAAAAAGCATCTATAAAATGTTTATCCTCTGACATATGAGCCATTATTCTAAGCTCAATCTGGGAGTAGTCGGCAGATAAAATATAATCATAACCTTCGCCAGGCTCAAATAAACTGCGAATTTTTTTACCTTCCGCTGTGCGTACAGGAATATTTTGCAAATTCGGCTCAGAACTGCTGAGTCTTCCTGTTTCTGTTACAGTCTGATTGAAACTTGTATGAATTCTCTTAGTCTGTGGATTGATTAATGCTTTCAAACCATCTAAATACGTAGTTTTTAATTTATTTAATATACGATAATCTAAAATCTTAGCGATAATAGGGTGAGCATATATTAAATTTTCTAGCACTTCCGCATTTGTAGAATATCCTATCTTTGTCTTTTTCAAAGCTGGCAAGCCTAATTTATTGAATAAAATATCTCCTAATTGTTTCGGTGAATTAATATTAAATATTTCTCCAGCCAATTCATAAATATCTTGCTCTAAAGCTGTGATTTGTTTATACATCTGTTCATTCATATCATCGAGTTTTTGCTCATTAATATAAATACCTACAGTTTCCATATCACAAAGCATTTTAGCAAGTGGTAATTCTATCTGTTCATAGAGATTTACCATTTTTTCATCAGCTAATTTATCCGCCAAAATCTTACTCAAATCAGCTAAATGTCTTGCACCGCAAATTAATTTTTCTTCTTCATTGAGATTTTCCCATGGAATTTCTTCTTCAATATCTGCCATTTGCCACAATACATTCATTTCATAGCTTCGTTTAGCAGGTTCTAGAAGATATGCCATAAGCAAAGTATCATAAATCTTACCTTTTAAATCCAAATTCAAATGGTAAAGCATCTTTACATCATAAACAAATTTAGTGATTGTTTCATCTTGCAATACTTCACTGAGTTTATCTATATCTTCTTTTGCTCTTATGATACCAAGACTATCTTTGCAACAAATAGCCATCATATCAATGGATATATCCGGCACTTTTCCTTCAAATAAAACCATAAAGGAAACAGATTTTTCAGCTTTTATCTTTGATATTAAAGCATCAATTTTATCTTGTGTAAATTCCTCATAAACTGGCATAGTAGCTTCAAAATTCAAAGCTAATTCAGCATCATCATTTTGACTTATAACTTCTAATTTATCAGCTAAAACCTTTTTCATACGAGTCAAAACTGTTTTCAACTCATATTTTTGACAAAAATCATTTAATTTCTGTAAATTAGGAGTCAATTCAAACTCTTGTGGTTTAAAATCCACATCTACTTCACAGCATATAGTAGCCAATTTATAAGATAATCTCGCTAATTCTTGATTTTCCTGTAATTTTTCTTTTAATTTTTTGCCTGAAACATTATCAATATTATTCAAGAGATTTTCTAAATCTTGATATTGTGATAATAATTTCAAAGCTGTTTTCTCGCCAATTCCTGGCACACCTGGAATATTATCTGAGCTATCACCCATCAACGCTTTTATATCAATTAATTTTATCGGTTCAAGACCTGCATATTTTTCTTTAAATGCTTCTTCATCAAAAATCTGCATATCCATGATACCGCGTTTAGTGAGCATAACTTTTAAATTAGGACGAATTAATTGCAAAGCATCTTTATCACCTGTTACAATCAAGGCTTCATAATCTTGACTAGCTGCTTTTGTTGCCAAAGTACCGATGATATCATCTGCTTCATAATTATCTTTTTCAATAAAAGCAATACCCAAAGCTTCCAAAAATTCACGTAGTAACGGTATCTGTGATTTTAATTCATCTGGAGTTTTTTCTCTTTGTCCCTTATACTCTGCATACATTTGTGTACGAAAAGTTTGACGACTTTTATCAAAAGCCACAACTATATTATCTGGCTTATATTCTGTTAGGATTTTTCCCAACATATTAGCAAAACCCATGATAGCATTTGTATATATACCACTTGAAGAAGTAAGTAATGGCAAAGCAAAAAACGCTCTATACATTAAACTACTACCATCTATAATAATAAATCTTTTCTTATTATCTTCTCCTCGTTCCACAATGACCTCCATTATTTTTTAACATCTGTATTTGCTTTTTCCTGTTTATTTTTCTTATCTGCTACAGTTTTTTTATCGGATTGTGTATTATTATCTTGTTCAAGATTTTTATTGTCGTTTTCCATTAAATTAATTTTTTCATCTGTTTGTTTTTTAGGTACAACAATTTCTTTATTTGTAGTATTAACAGGGATATCTACTACATTTTTATCAGCAGTAATTTTATTTAAAGCTATTTCTGTAACATTTTTATTTAAGCTATAATCATAATCAAAAATATTTGCTATATCTGTCAAACGCATATAAGCTACATTACTATAAAGACTGATATCAGATTTACCTTTTTGTGTTTTTACTAAATTATTATCCATAGTTATTGGCGTATTTAATGTAGTAGCCAAAGCTTTTACTGGTACATAAATTAAATTTTTATAATTAACTGCTTTATAATTAAGCTTTTTACCATTAAACATAATATTTACAGGTGCTGCTACATAATTTGGTTGACCATTGGATAATTCTATAGATTTAGCCACAGCTTCATCAGTTATAAAATCAGCTATACCATAACCTTTTAGACCTTGTTTTACAAAATCCACTGTTAAATTTTGCATATCATATCCATCTGGATAAATATAATAAGCTACTCTACCATCAAAAGTTTTATCAATAACTAGACGGTTGTACATAATTTGAACTTCTGTACCAACTTCAACTTTATCAAATACTTTTTCCACATCAGCCTCAACCATACGTACACAACCATTAGAAACATAATGACCTACAGAGTCTGGTCTATTTGTTCCATGTATACCATAATTGCCACCAATACCAATCCAACGATAACCAAGTGGATTATCTTCACCGGAAGGAATAACTACGCTTACATCAGCAGGGTCTGTCCATGTAGGATTTACAATTTTTTCTACAACTTTATAAAAACCAACTGGAGTTTTAGTTTCTATTTTACCTACGCCAACAGGATACATCTCTATACATTTATCATTATCATATAAACGCAATGAACGTGCTGGTATATTTATCAAAATCCAACGTTTTACAGTATTTACATTATTATTTACCTGTATATCCGTTGCCTTATCAGCTCCACCAATCTTCTCTTGTGCTGTATTTTCAGCTTGTGCATATGCTACTGTATTAAATACAAACATCACGCCTAAAAGCAAAAATACGATAAATTTTTTCATTATGAATCACTATTCCTTTGCTCCAAAAAATTATATTATATCGTTTACATAATATCACATTTTATTCATAGTATCTATTATCTAGCTAAAAATACTACCATCTTTATCTACTTATAATCATTAGAAATTTTTATATAGACAAACCTTCTTTATAGTTTTATAATTGATAGTGCTATTCAGCAGAGTAGATATTTGTGCGTTAAGTGTCAAATAGACGGGGAGTTGCTATTTGAACGAAAAGTTTTTCTTGCGGTACAAATATCGCATCCCGCTGCTACATGAAGGAATATTCCTCCTATGTGGCAACGCAATATCAAGGAGGTTTAATCTCATGTACAACAACTCATCATTATCATCTATCGTTTATGGTGGTATTTTCATGGCTTTAACAATTTTATTTACTTATGTTTTTGCCATTCAAACCACTTTCATTCGCGTAGATTTTGCTTTTATTCCGATTTGTTTATATGCCATGCGTTTTGGCACAACAAAAACTATTATTATGTCAGCTCTTGCAGATATTATCGGTAGCAATCTTTTTATGCCAGGTTTATATTTTCCTGGATTTACTATAAGTGCTATTGCCTCTAGTTTTATTTATGGCAAATTTCTTTATAAAAAAACTATCACTTTAAAAAAATTATTGCTTATGAATTTAACTATTTTCTTATTTGTTGATTGTATTCTCAACAATATCTGGCTTACTTTAATGTATAAAGATGCTGCTACTTCTTTTTATATCATGCGTATCGTAAAATCAGTTCTTCTATTACCGATAAAAGCTGCCATTTTATATAATATTTATAAGCCTTTACGCTACTTTATCCTCAAATATAATAATTAAAATTTAATATATTTTATATTGGAGATTTTATCATGGGTGATTTATTTTTATTATTTCTAATCGTTATAGTTTTTCTTTATACATTCTGGGACGATGTATTCACTGACACTAATCAATTTTAATGCAAAAATACTCTAGAGCTTATATTGCTCTAGAGTATTTTTTTATAAATAAAATTGATTGTCTTTACGTTCACTACACAATGGAGTCAAATGAACACGTAAATTTTCCAATACTCTATTATCCACAAAACGACAATTTATCGGACAAACTTTTATACAACGTAAGCAAGAAATACATTTTTCACTATTACATTTATAGGTTTTACTATCAATAGCACCTGTAGGACATTCACTTGCACATTTACCACAAGCTACACAATTTTCTTTTACAAAATCTGGCGCCATTGGTGCTAGTTTTACCTCTTTATAAGGTCTATTTCCTGGTATTTCATCTACTAATAAAACATCTTCTTGAAGTTTATTTTTTACCTTTTGCATAAAACTTATCAATTCAGATTTATCTTTTCTATCTGGTCTACCCTTGCCAAAGTCATGAATTATTGAATGCTCTGTTACAACTGCTGAACCTGCTAAAATTCTAAAGCCTTGTTCTTTAGCCATATCAAATAATTCTATTAAAGTATCTTCTTGTGCTCTATTTCCATAGGTTACAACTACTATCGCTAATGCATTATTACCTTTAATTTTGCTAAAACGTTCTTTAAAAGTAATAGGCACTCTACCTGCATATGAAGGAACACCTAAAAATACTAAATCATTTTCAGCTAAAGATACATCATCTAAATTTGTATTTCTTGATGTTAAATTTATGTTTTTATAATTAGGACTTATTTGCTCACTCAAAAACTGTAATACGAATTTTGTTGTATCTGTTGGACTAAAAAACAGATTATAAACTTTATCAATATCCATAATAATCTCTCCATTTATAAATATAAAGATTATATACAAATACAAAAAGAACCCATTAGCTTAACTAATGGGTTCTTTCTTTGTAATTTATCGATTAAAATTAACCGATAACAACCATAGTCTGACCAGGTTTTACGCTATCGCCAGCGTTAACTGCGAAAGATTTAACTGTACCAGCAGCTGGAGCTGTGATTTCGTTCTGCATTTTCATAGCTTCAAGAATTAAAAGAACATCGCCAGCATTAACAGCTTGACCTACGGAAGCTACTAATTTTACAATTTTACCAGGCATTGGAGCAGTAACAGTGTTGTCACCAGCAGCAGGTGCAGCAGCAGCGGCAGCTGGAGCAGCTTTTGGTGCAGGTGCAGCAGCAGCTGGAGCAGCTTTTGGTGCAGCAGCAACTGGAGCAGCAGCTTTTACTTCTTCAATTTCAACTTCATAAGCGTTACCATTTACAGTGATGTTAAATTTTTTCACGACGTATTCCTCCAAGAATTATCTTTTTTATTTGATTGATGATTTATTAAACAGCATCGCGTCTGCCAGCCATAACCCATGCATCGCTACGTTTAATACGAACAGCCATAACTTTATGACCAACCATCATTTCTACAGCAGCAGTAATAGCAGCTACTATTTCTTCACTGATAGGAGCATTATTATTTGCCATCTTAAAACTCTCTCCTCTTATTATAATGGAACATTACCATGTTTTTTCGCAGGACGTGCTTCACGTTTGCTTGCAAGCATGTTCAATGCAGTGATAATACGAGGGCGGGATTCTTTAGGTTCAATTACCATATCAATGTAACCACGTTCAGCAGCTTTATATGGTGTAGCGAATTCAGCTACATATTCAGCTGTTTTTGCTGCAACATCAGGGTCTTTTCTGAAGATGATGTTTGCTGCACCAGCAGGACCCATAACAGCAATTTCTGCTGTAGGCCAAGCCATAACTTGGTCAGCACCGAGTTCACGAGAGCACATAGCAAGGTAAGAACCACCATATGCTTTACGAGTGATAAGTGTAATTTTTGGTACTGTTGCTTCGCAATAAGCATAAAGCATTTTTGCACCATGACGAATGATACCGCCATATTCCTGATCTGTACCTGGTAAGAATCCAGGAACGTCAACGAGGTTAACGATAGGAATATTAAATGCGTCACAGAAACGAATGAAACGTGCTGATTTATCAGAAGCATTAATATCAAGGCAACCTGCCATTACAGCTGGTTGGTTTGCAATGATACCAACGGAACGTCCATCAAAATGAGCAAAACATGTAATGATGTTTGTAGCATAATGCTGATGAACTTCATAGAATTCACCATCATCTACTAAGGAACGAATAACATCTTTCATGTCATAAGGCATGTTAGCATTATCTGGAATTACAGTGTTTAATTCTTCATCCATACGGGATGGATCATCATTTGTAGGTCTTTCTGGAGCATCATCCATGTTGTTGCTTGGTAAGAAGCTTAATAAGTAACGAATTTGTTCGATACAATCATCTTCATTTTCAGCAGCAAAATGAGCAACACCAGAAGTAGTGTTATGAGTCATAGCACCACCGAGCTGTTCAGCTGTTACTTCTTCAGCAGTAACAGATTTGATAACAGCAGGACCAGTGATAAACATCTGGCTAGTATTTTTTACCATGTAGATAAAGTCAGTAAGAGCTGGAGAATATACTGCACCACCTGCGCATGGTCCCATGATTACAGAAATCTGTGGAACAACACCGGAAGCGTCTGTATTTCTCTGGAAAATTCCGCCGTAACCAGAAAGAGCGTCAACAGCTTCTTGAATACGAGCTCCACCAGAGTCATTGATACCAACGCATGGAGCACCCATTTTCAAGGACATTTCTTGTACTTTCCAGATTTTTTTAGCATGCATTTCACCAAGAGAACCACCTTCAACAGTGAAGTCTTGAGCGTAAGCATATACTAAACGTCCATCAACTGTACCATAACCTGTAATTACACCTTCAGCAGGTAAATCTTTCTTTTCCTGACCAAAGTTAGTGCAACGATGTTTTACAAACTGATCTAATTCTACAAATGTACCTTCATCAAAAAGTTTTTCAATACGTTCACGAGCAGTCATTTTGCCTTTAGCATGTTGTTTTGCAACACGTTTAGGACCGCCTGCTTGTAAAATATGTTCCTTTTTGGCATTCATGAGGTCAATTCGTTCTTGAACTGTAGCCAAAGTTATACCTCCTTAATAAAATCTATATCTATTAAAAAATTTAATATAGATTATTTTGTTTCATCTAAACGCTGAGCAAGTTCAACTAAGATACCGCTAGCTTTTGGATGAACGAATGCAATGCTGGAATTGCCAGCGCCGTAACGAGGTTGTTCATCAATCATACGAACGCCTTTTTCTTTCATTTCAGCGATAGCTTCTTCAATGTTATCAACATTTAATGCAACGTGCTGAATACCAGAACGGCCACCATTTTTTGCAAGATATTTTGCAATTGGGCCATCTTCAGTTGTGGATTCTAAAAGTTCGAGTTCAACTTCACCGCATGGAACGAAGCTTACTTTTACTTTCTGATCTTCGATAACTTCATCTTCTTTAGTGATTTTAATACCTAAAACTTCTTCATAGAATTTTTTTGCTTCTTGAAGATTTGGTACAGCAATACCGATATGGTCAACTCTGTTGATTTTCATTGATAAAACCCTCCTGATATAAATATTATATCTAAATTATTTTTTTAACATATTATCCATAATAGTATTAACTACTGTATATGGGTCATTCTGACGAGTTTCAATATCTTTTACATAAGCATCTAATTCGCCAGTTTCTACAATATGTTTTGTTATATAAGAACCAATAGATGCACTCAAGCGGTCCAATAACTCATTTTTAGCACGTTTATGACGTCTAATAGCTAATGTTCCACTTTCTACTAAATAATTTTGATGTTCAGTAATTGTATCTATTAATTCATTAATACCTTCGCCTCTACTAGCCATGACTTTTTTAACTGGAGGACGCCAATCTGGTGTTTCTCCATCAAGGTCTAGCATCATATTAAGCTCTGTATATAATTTATCTGCACCATCAAGATCTGCTTTATTGATAGTGAAGATATCACCAATTTCCAATATTCCTGCTTTTATAGCTTGGATATCATCACCAAGGCCTGGTACCATTACAACCATAGTAGTATCAGCCGCTTTAACGATATCAACCTCAGATTGTCCTACCCCTACAGTTTCTACAATAATTACATCTTTGCCAAAAGCATCCATAGCTTTTATTGCATCAGCTGTTTTATGAGATAAGCCGCCTAAGCTACCTCTTGTCCCCATACTACGGATAAAGACACCTTCATCGAGGGTTAAGCTGTTCATTCTTATACGGTCACCTAAGATAGCTCCGCCTGTGAATGGACTAGTTGGGTCAATAGCTATAATACCAACTGTTTTTCCCTGATTACGATAAGCTCTTGCGAGTCTATCGGTAAGAGTGGATTTACCTGCACCTGGTGGGCCAGTAATACCAAGGACAAAGGCATGCCCAGTATGTGGATACAGTTTTTTCATGATTTCTACTGCAACATCTGTTTCATTTTCAATTGCTGTGATTGCACGAGTTAATGCTAAACGATTTCCATTTAACAATTCTTGAGCTATATCCATATAAGCACCACCTTTGATGTCAGCTCCTGTCCCTTATGCACAGAAGCCACAAATACATTTATATTAAAAATCATCTTGTCTCCTTATAGAGACTAAGAAAGACAAGATGATTTTCTTTATATTATTTAATTAATAACGTTAACTGTTAAAAATTAAGCTTCTTTTACATGAGCTTTGATGAATTCAATAACGTCAGTTGTTGGTGTACCAGGAGTAAATACTTCTGCAACACCTGCTTCTTTAAGAGCTGGGATATCGCCTTCTGGAATAACACCACCGCCGATGATTAATACATCGTTCATGCCTTTTTCTCTAACAAGTTTTACAACTTTAGGGAAAAGATGTGGATGAGCACCAGAAAGGATACTCATAGCAACTACATTAACGTCTTCCTGTAAAGCTGCTTCTGCAATCTGTTCAGGAGTCTGACGAAGACCTGTATAAATTACTTCAAAGCCTGCATCGCGAAGAGCACGTGCTACAACTTTTGCTCCGCGGTCATGACCATCTAAACCTGGTTTTGCTACTAATACTCTAATCATTATATTTACCTCCAAATATCTTCACTTATTAAAGATTTACATGTGCTTCATATTCGCCGAATACTTTACGCATTACGCCACAGATTTCTCCGAGAGTTGCATAAGTTTTAACGGCAGCGAGGATATGAGGCATAAGATTTTCGTTTTCATCTTTACAAGCAGCTTCTAAGTCAGCAAGAGCAGCTTCTACAGCAGCGTTGTCACGTTTAGCTTTCATAGCTTCAACTTTAGCTTTCTGTTTTTCACCAACGGAAGCGTCAACTTTGAGAAGACCTTCAACTGGTTTTTCTTCGATCTGGAATTTGTTTACGCCGACAATTGTTCTAGCACCAGATTCAACATCCATTTGCCATTTGTAAGCACTATCCTGAATTTCTTTCTGGATATAGCCTTTTTCAATTGCAGATACTGCGCCGCCAATTTCGTCGATTTTTTTGATGTAATCCCAAGCTTCTTTTTCGATTCTGTTAGTCATAGCTTCAACATAGTAGGAACCAGCAAGTGGATCTACAACATCAGCTAAACCACTTTCATATGCAACAATCTGTTGAGTACGTAAAGCGATCATTACGGATTCTTCTGTAGGAAGAGCAAGTGCTTCATCACGGGAGTTTGTATGAAGGGACTGAGTACCACCCATAACAGCAGCTGCAGTCTGTAAAGCAACACGGATAATGTTGTTGTTAGGCTGTTGAGCTGTAAGCATGGAACCAGCTGTTTGTGTATGAACACGAAGCATCATGGATTTAGCTTTTTTAGCGCCAAATCTTTCTTTCATAACTTTAGCCCAGATACGACGGGAAGCACGGAATTTTGCAACTTCTTCAAGTACGTTGTTATGAGCATTCCAAAAGAAGGAGAGACGACCTGCGAAAGCATCAACGTCAAGACCAGCTTTGATAGCTGCTTCAACGTAAGCGATACCATCAGCAATAGTAAATGCGATTTCCTGAGAAGCAGTAGAACCAGCTTCACGAATATGGTAACCGGAAATGGAGATTGTGTTCCATTTTGGTACATATTTAGAGCAATATTCAAAGATGTTAGTGATAAGACGCATAGATGGACGTGGTGGGAAGATATATGTTCCACGAGCAGCATATTCTTTAAGAATATCGTTCTGGATTGTACCTTTTAATTGATCAGCAGGTACACCCTGTTTTTCAGCAACTGCAATGTACATAGCTAAAAGTACGGATGCAGGAGCGTTGATAGTCATAGAAGTGGAAACTTTACCAAGATCGATCTGATCGAAGAGAATTTCCATATCTGCTAAGGAGTCGATAGCAACACCAACTTTACCAACTTCACCTTCGGAGATATCATCAGTAGAGTCATAACCAATCTGAGTTGGAAGGTCAAATGCACAAGAAAGACCTGTAGCACCGGATTCAATTAAATAACGATAACGTTTGTTGGATTCTTCAGCAGTGGAGAAACCTGCATACATACGCATTGTCCAGAAACGACCACGATACATAGTAGGCTGAACACCACGAGTATAAGGATACATACCAGGGAAACCAATTTCTTCTGTGTAGTCAGTACCTTCAATGTCAAGTGGAGTATATAAACGTTGTTCTGGAAGATGTCCACGTTCTGGGAATCTTGCAACTGTCTTTTCTACACTAGCGTTATATTCAGCTAAGCCAGCTTGGATTTTTTCTTTTTCATTGCTCATAATTTTAAATTCCTCCCTAAAAAGGTTATTATTTCATTGAACCTGTTTCCATGAATTTTTCATGCCAGGACAAAGCTTCTTTAATAATATGTGGAGTTTGTGCATGTTTTGTTGCAGCTTCTGCTCTTTCCAAATAATCCATTAACATAGGTTTATAATCTGGATGAGCACATTTGTTAATAACTTCACGAGCTCTTTCGCGTGGAGCAAGACCTCTTAAGTCAGCTAAACCTTGTTCTGTAACGATGATATCTACATCATGTTCTGTATGGTCAACATGAGAGCACATAGGAACGATAGAAGAGATAAGACCGTTTTTAGCAGTAGATGCTGTAAAGAAGCAAGTAAGGTAAGCGTTTCTAGCGAAGTCACCAGAACCACCAATACCATTCATCATTTTTGTACCCATGATATGGGTGGAGTTTATATTACCATAAATATCGCATTCAATAGCAGTATTCATAGCAATAACACCAATTCTTCTTACAACTTCTGGGCTATTGGAAATTTCCTGTGGACGAAGTAAAAGATGTTTTCTATATTCTTTGATATTTTCATAGAAACGTTTTAATCCGTCTGGAGATGGAGATAATGCTGTACCAGATGCAAAGTTTAATTTACCAGCATCAATTAAGTCAAACATACCATCTTGGATAACTTCTGTATATACAGATAAGTCTTTTAAATCAGAATCAACGAAACCGCTGATTACTGCATTTGCTACATTACCTACACCAGATTGTAATGGTAAGAGATTTTTAGGCATATGACCTTTTTTAACTTCATCTTGAAGAAGTTCAATGATATATTCAGACATTTTGTGATCAGCTTCACTAATTTCGCCAAATGGACGAGTTTTATCTGTAATATCACAAGGAACAATGCATTTAATTTTATCTGGAGTGCAAGGTATGTAAGGTGTACCAATACGGTCGTTAGCCTTAACAATAGGAATTGGAAGACGATGTGGTGGATCAAGAGGCACATAAACGTCATGCATACCTTCGAGTTCTAATGGTTGGCTAGTATTAACTTCTACTATAACCATATCTGCTTGTTGAACGAAAGAAGCTGTATTACCCATAGATGTTGTTGGGATAATATTACCTTCTTCTGTAATAGCACAAGCTTCTACGATAGCAACATCTAGTTTACCATAGAAACCATAACGTAATAACTGAGCGGATTCACTAAGATGTAAATCGCTATAAGAGATTTCACCAGAGTTTATTAAATTTCTTAATAATTTGTTAGTTTGATATGGCATACGTTTATCGATACCATTAACTTCACAAAGTGCACCATCAAGTTCTGGTCCTACAGAAGCACCTGTATATAAATTAATTTTAAATGGGTGTTCTTTCATGCGTTCAGCAAGAGCCAAAGGTACAGCTTTAGGATAACCAGATGGTGTAAATCCACTAGTTCCCACATTCATGCCTGGTTTAATTAACTCAGCAGCTTCTTGTGCACTGACAATTTTCGCATGCAAAGCTTTATTACGCACACGATCTAAAATGTCAATCATTAAAAATTCTCCTCCTTACCAAAATATATTGTTGCATTATTATGTCGTGTTCCATTATATCATTGTCTAATACGATAATCAAAGATTATTGTATCATTTATGAAATAAATTTTTTTATTTATAATTTTTCAATAAAAAATAAATAAAAATTATAAAAAATCAACACTCCATCTTTTAATAAATAATAACGCATATCACTAACAAAAGCATACCACTACTAGGGAAAAGCGTCAAGTTTTACTATAGGAAAAGAAAGCTATTTTCCTGTAATATAATACGACAATCTACTAAGTCCCACAGATAAATCTTCATTAACAATTTTCACATCTTCAGGGACTCTCATTTTTACAGGAGCAAAGTTCCATATTCCTTTTATATTTGCTTTAACTAATTTATCAGCGACCTGTTGTGCAAATTGAGCAGGTACTGCAATAACCCCAATATCTATCTTCAGATTTTTAGCACAACTTTGCAATTCATCAATGCTTTTTACTTTTACATGATTTACTGTCTTTCCAATAATATTGGGGTCATTATCAAATAATGCTACTAGATTAAAACCTAAAGCAATAAAATTTTGATAATTAGCCAAAGCCACACCTAAATGACCAATCCCTACGATTGCAATATTCCAATGATTATCAAGCCCTAAAATCTTGCCTACATTAAATTTAAGTTCATTGACATAATAGCCAACTCCCTTTTTACCAAACTGACCAAATAAAGCTAAATCTTTTCTAATTTGCTCCGGTGTTAATTCTAATCGACGGCCTAATTCATCTGATGAGATGATATCCATGCCATCATCTTGAGCCAATCTCAAAGTTCTATAATATAGTGGTAATCTATCAATAGTTGCTTTAGAAATAGTTTGTTCTTTCACTGCATTCACTCCTTTAAGGCTTGAGTTTAAATAATATTATTAATTTAATTTTTATATCCAGAAACTACAATTCCTGAAAATAGCCATACAAGCATAGATAATTCTGTATTAAACATTACATAATCTGTAAAACCATTTAATGCCAATGCAGATAAACCTAAACCTATGCCTAAAAACATAGCTTTAACCAATATATCTAATTTCATAACTTGTGCTTTAAAGGCTTTGTAAATTACACCAAAGAAACAAACCATATAACTTGCAAAACCAAATAAACCAATTTCAGCCATAAAATTCAAATACATATTATGTGCATGTACAATTTTTATAAAATTCCCCTGCATATAATAATCATAATTAGGATAAACCATAAAATATGAACCCCAACCTATACCCAATAATGGGTGGTCTAAAATCATCGCTATAGTACTTTCCCAAAAAGCAAGACGCATTTCTGAAGATGTATCCATTTTCGTAAAAATAGATGTCATTCTATCCACTAAAGTTGCATCTGAAAGCAATAAGATGACAGCTAATCCTATCAATGCTAATAATACTTTTCGATTATATAAAATACTATAGACAAAGATTACTAAGGCAATACTTAGACAAGCCCCTCTAGCATATGTCAAGGTCAAACAAAAGGCTGTTAAACAGAATAAAACTGCGATTACAATGCGAACGATTTTATGTTTTATCAATAAAAACATTCCAGCCATCAAGCCTAACATCAAATCAAAGTAGCCACCTAATAAATTAGGATTTTGCCATGTGGAAAATACTCTCGTTTTTAATCCAGGAAACATTGCTCCATCAGTCCATACTATTTGCTCAGAAGTTAGTCCTATACCTAAAAATGCTTGCATAAAACCATATATTACAACAATAAATAAAGATAAGCTTATACAGCTTAAAAATACTTTTAATTGTCCTATATTTTTTAAATCTATACTTTGCACAACTAAGTAATATATAAGTACATATCGACCAACTAAATTATAGCAATTGTAAAAACTAAATGCTGAATCTGGTGATACTAAAACGGATAAAAAAGATATAATCACAAAAATCATAATGGGAAAATCAAGTATTGTACGTTTCCATTCAAAAAATCCCTTAAATGATTTATAGGCAAAAACACCCCAGCCAGCTACTAACAATAGACTTGATATAACATAGGAAAAAGGTAACATTGTTGCCATAGCTATAACAATGTAAAACATCAATCGTTTACAATCATTATTCAATCTATTTTTTTTAAATATATCCACCTATACACCTACTACTCTAAAAGCTAAAAATACCTTTACTAAAATCATGCTTCATTGACTAAAATATTTCTCAGTTCACCTGTCAAATATAAAGAACCTGTTATACATAAAACTTTATCTTTACCTGCCCACTGACGAGCTAAAGTTAAAGCTTCTTGCATATTATTAAAAGTCTCTACACGATGATTTGATATCTTACTTGCAATATATTCAGGAGAAGCTTTTCTTTCTGAATTTGGAGTAGTTATAACGATTTCATCATCATCACGCAATAAATCAATAAGCATAGTATCTATGTCTTTATCTTTTAATATACCTAAAAGAATAACTCTTTTTTCATTTGGATAATATTTATCTAAATTTTGACGAAGTATCATCATACCTGCTGGATTATGAGCGCCATCTACTATGCAAATCTGTCCATCAAAATTAAATACTTCAAAACGTGCTGGCCATTTTGCTAATGCTAAACCATCAATGATATTTTCTCTAGTAATACGTTCATCATTATTACCTAAGATACTAGCGGTCATAATAGCTAAAGAACTATTTTCTATTTGATGGTCACCTAATAATTTCAATTTATAATTGAAATTAACTCCTAATAATTCAGAACTAAATTTTAATTCTTGATACTGCCCATCAAAATTCACAAACATAGCTGAAAAATCATTATTTGCTATGAAAATATCAGCATTTTTTTCTTCAGCTGTTTGATTGATTATATCTAATGATATATCTTTTGCTGCTGTAACCACAGGTACACCATCTTTTATAATACCTGCTTTATGCTCTGCTATACCTTCTAAAGTTCCCCCACATAGATGAGCATGTTCAAATGCCACATTTGTGATGACGCTAACTTCTGGTTTTACCACATTAGTAGAATCTAATAATCCACCTAATCCTACTTCGATGACAGCATATTCTACTTTATTAATCGCAAAATACAAAAATGCCGCTGCTGTAATAACTTCAAACTGTGTAGGTGACTCTTCGCCATCTTCAACCATTTTATCCACAAAAGTTTTAACAGCACTAATACAATCAGCAAAATCTTCTTCGCTTATAGGATTTCCGTCTATTTGAATACGTTCTGTATATGATACTAAATGAGGTGAAATATACAAACCTGTTTTAATATTAGATGTTGTTAAAATACTAGATAACATAGAACTTGTTGAACCTTTTCCGTTAGTTCCTGTTATGTGTATAGTTTTATATCTTGTTTGTGGATTGTCTAAATAAGTTACCAATTGTTTAATGCGACCTAGACCAAGCTTAGTACCAAAGGTACTAAGCTCATCTAGATATTCTAGCGATTCTAGATAATTCATTTTATTACGCCTTTCATAAAAAAATCTAAAATTAAAGAGTTGCTAAATATGCCAAACGTTGTTTTACTGCTTCACGTTTTTCTTCATAACCTTTTAATTTTTCTTTTTCTTTCTCTACAATATCAGCAGGTGCTTTGGCAATAAAGCCTGCGTTAGAAAGTTTTTTATCAAGACGTGATACTTCTTTATCTAATGTAGCTAATTCTTTATTTAAACGAGCAGTTTCTTTTTCTACATCAATTAAACCTGCTAAAGGTAAATAAATTTCTACACCATTTACTACTGCTGTCATTGCATTTTCTGGTTTTGCATCATCTTTTGCTAAAATAGTTACATTTTTAGCAGAAGCTAATGTTTCTAAATATCCACTATTTTTAGCAAATACATCAGTTAAGCTTTCATCACTTAAATGAAGAATTACTTCTGTTTTTTTGCTTGGTGCTGCATTTACTTCAGCTCTCATATTACGGATAGCTTTGATTGTTTCCATGATAGTAGTCATTTCTACTTCGCTTGCATCATCAAGTTTTGCTTCTTCACCTGTTGGCCAATCAGCTACCATGATACTCTTACCTTCATGTGGAATGTGTTGCCAAATTTCTTCTGTAATAAATGGCATAAATGGATGTAATAAGCGAAGTGTATGTTCAAGTACATAACCTAAAACATATTGAGCTACTTTACGTGGACGAACATTTTCTTTATCGTAAAGACGAGCTTTGCTAAGTTCAATATACCAATCACAGAATTCATTCCAAATGAAGTCATATAAAGAACGACCAGCTTCACCTAATTCAAATTTTTCTAGGTTTTCAGTAATGCTGATAGAAGTTTTAGCATAACGGCTTAAAATCCATTTATCTGCTAAAGTATAGTCGCTAGCTTCTGGAACAAAAGTTTTGTCAAAACCTTCAAGATTCATGAGCATGAAACGAGAAGCATTCCATAATTTATTAGCGAAATTACGAGCAGATTCTACACGTTCCCAATAAAAACGCATATCATTACCAGGTGTATTACCTGTGATGAGCATAAAACGAAGTGTATCTGCACCATATTTTTCAATTACTTCAACAGGGTCAATACCATTACCTAAAGATTTACTCATTTTACGACCTTGACTATCACGTACAAGACCATGAATAAATACATGTTTAAATGGAATATCTTTACCAAATTCTAAGCCCATCATTACCATACGAGCTACCCAGAAGAAAATAATGTCATATCCTGTAACAAGTACACTTGTTGGATAGAATTGTTTTAATTCTGCTGTTTGTTCTGGCCAACCCATAGTTTCAAATGGCCAAAGACCAGAGCTAAACCATGTATCAAGTACATCTTCATCTTGATGAACATGTTTGCTACCACAATGAGGACAAACTGTTACATCTTCATTTTCTACGATAGTTGCACCGCAATCATCACAATACCATGCTGGAATACGATGACCCCACCAAAGCTGACGAGAGATACACCAATCACGTATATTATCTAACCAATTGCAATAGATTTTAGAAAATCTTTCTGGAACAAATTTAATTTTGCCAGATTTTACAGCTTCAGCTGCAGGTTTTGCCAAAGATTCCATTTTTACAAACCACTGTTTAGATACAAGTGGTTCTACAGTTGTAGAGCAACGAGAGCAATGACCTACTGCATGTTCATGTTCTTCAATGCTGATTAAATAGCCTTGTTGTTTTAAATCTTCGATTAATTGTTTACGGCATTCATAACGGTCAAGACCAGCATATTTACCAGTATTTTCTGCCATTGTACCATCATTATTGATTACTACAATCTGTTCTAAATTATGGCGAGCACCCATATCAAAGTCATTAGGGTCATGAGCTGGTGTTACTTTTACTGCACCAGTACCAAATTGTGGGTCTACATAACTATCAGCAAAAAGTGGTATACGACGACCAACGATTGGTAAAATTAAAGTTTTACCTACTAAATCGCTATAGCGTTCATCATCAGGGTGAACAGCTACGCCAGTATCACCAAACATAGTTTCAGGACGAGTTGTAGCGATTTCTACAAATCTATCTTCGCCTTCAACTTGATATTTTAAATGATATAAATGACCTTGTTCATTTTGATGTTCTACTTCAATATCGCTAAGTGCTGTATTGCAGTGTGGGCACCAGTTAGTTATGCGTTTGCCTTGATAAATTAAACCTTTTTTATATAATTGTACAAATACTTCACGAACGGCATGAGAGCAACCTTCGTCCATAGTGAAACGTTCTCTATCCCAATCACAAGAAGAACCAAGTGTACGAATTTGATATTTTATGCGATTGCCATATTTTTCTTTCCATGCCCAAGCATGTTCTAAGAATTTTTCTCTACCAATATCATAACGAGATACACCTTGTTCACGAAGTTGTGCATCTACTTTTGCTTGAGTTGCTATACCTGCATGGTCAGTACCAGGCATCCATAAAGTATTGTATCCTTGCATTCTTCTAAAACGAATTAAAATATCTTGCAAAGTATTATCCATAGCATGTCCCATATGAAGCTGACCTGTTACATTTGGTGGTGGCATTACAATGCTAAATGGTTTTTTAGTTTCATCTACTTCTGCATGGAATAATTTATTTTCTTCCCAATATTGATACCATTTTTTTTCAAAAGATTGCGGGTCATAAACCTTTGGAATATTTGTTTCTTCCATCAAAAAATACCTCCTATTTTTCACACAAAAACTAAAGTTATTCAATTAAATCAGGCAAAAATCACACAAAAAAATCTCTTTCATTCCTCATAAAAGGACGAAAGAGATATCTTCGCGGTACCACCTAATTTTTCTTATCTAAATTTATAAATCAACTACATAAAATTCAGATAAAACTTCATTACATAACGCTGTATCTGCGCTCATACTTAATATTATTTCGGTATGAGGACTCCAAAGCTACTTTCTAGATACTGGGTTGGAAAATTTTTCAGCTATAAATTTTCTCTCTGCACAACTCAATTATATCTATACTCTCTTTTTCATTGTCTTTTACAAAACATTAAATTGTATAAGATATATTAGCATAATTTCAGAGCGAAGACAACTCTTAACTTCTTAATATATTTGTGTTATAAATATTATTATTGATGCTCACCAAAACGATTATTTACAAGTTCACTCAAAGCTTTAATAGCTTCTTGTTCATCATCACCTTCAGCAGTTATAAGCACTTGTGTACCACAAGATAATCCTAAATTGATTATAGGAATGATATTTTTCCCATCAGCAGTGATACCTTTTGCTGTATATGTGATTTTAGACGTATATCTACGTCCCATTTGAGCAAGCATTGCTGCTGGTCGTGCATGAACTCCTGATTTATTAATAATCGTAACTAAAGCCTCCATTAGTTTTCCTCTTTTCTTTTGAATTATTTTTTCATTATTCTAAGTATTAGTATAAATTAATCAATTAATTAGTTATATTTATTATATAAATATTTTCTAACTTATGCAATATATTTTCTTTATAGTCTAAGCGAGGTGCTTTTATTATGAAATATGATTTAACAACAGGGTCTGTTTCGATGACTATGTTAAAATTTTCACTGCCTATGATTTTAGGCAATCTTATGCAACAGTTATATAATATCTCCGATACTTTAATTGTTGGTCATTTTATTGGCACAGATGCCTTAGCTGCTGTTGGTGCAAGCTATGCCTTAATCATTTTTTTGACCTCAGTCTTATTAGGTCTTTGTATGGGTAGCGGAGCTTTATTTTCGATATTTTATGGTGAAAAAGATTATTTTAAATTAAAATCTAGTATTTTTATTTCTTTCATCTTAATATTAATACTTACAATAATAATAAATATTTTTATTTTTATCTACATTGATGAAATCATTTATTTTATGCAAGTCCCTAGCGAAATTTTCGATTTGACTTATACATATCTTTATATTATTTTCATTGGATTTAGTTTTTCTTTTGTTTATAATTATTTCACTTGTCTACTTCGTGCTATTGGCAATTCAAAAACACCACTTATCTTTTTAGCAAGTTCTGCCCTTTTTAATATTATTCTTTCCATTATTTTAGTCGTTAATTTTCAAATGGGTGTGGCAGGCTCTGCTCTTGGAACAGTAATATCTCAAGGTTTTTGTGCCTTAGGTCTAACAATCTACACTATAAAAAAATGCCCTGAATTAATTCCGCAAAAAGAACATTGCAAATTTGATTTAGCCATGATAAAAGATATTTCTAATTCTTCATTATTAACATCAACACAACAATCTATAATGAATTTTGGAATTTTACTCGTACAAAATCTTGTAAATAGCTTTGGTGCAACAGTAATGGCAGCCTTTACCGTTGCTGTAAAAATAGACTCACTAGCTTATATGCCTGCACAAGATTTTGGCAATGCTTTTTCTACTTTCATTGGGCAAAACTACGGTGCTAAAAAAACAGATAGAATTCAACAAGGTATTAAATCTGCTATAAAAATCTCATTCCTATTTTGTTTAATTATATCTGTTGGCGTCTTTATCTTTGCTCGCCCTCTAATGACTATTTTCATTGATAGTTCTGAAACGGAAATTATCAATATCGGTGTGGATTATCTCCGCATAGAAGGTAGTTTCTATTTTGGCATTGGCATTTTATTTTTATTATATGGATTTTATCGTGCTATTAACTTCCCTAGCATGTCTGTAATTTTAACCATTATTTCATTAGGCACACGTGTAGGACTTGCCTATTACCTTGCTAGCATACCTTCTATCGGAGTAATTGGTATTTGGTGGTCTATCCCTATCGGCTGGGCATTAGCAGATATTTTTGGCATTGTCTATTATAAACGAAAAATTAAACAACTCCATTTTTAACTTCTGCTAATTCTATGACTTCTTCTACCTTTGATTTAGCATTCATTGAAAATACTTCTATGACATGTTTTACTAAATTCACTGCTATATCTTTATCAACCGTATCAAAATAAAAGTCGATTTCATACAGATTTTTCTTTTCATTTCTTCTATAGCCCCAATCATTTAAAAAGCCCACTACATTAATTTCTAAAGCTTTTTGTACCATTTCATAAAGGAAATATATCGGCGCTTCATTTTCTTCTTTCCATAAATTCTGTTCATTATCTTCTATAGTGATTTTCATTAATAAAGTCTTTTTCGTGAATTCTCGCCATGAGATATAACCTAATTTTTCATATCGTCCTACGAAGATATCTAAGTATAATTTATAATCATCAATTGAACAATTTTCATATTTTTTGATATCTCCCTTATCGCCAACTAAACCATAATGTTTAACGATTTTATCATCTTCAAACCAACATTCCACATAAGAAAATTGTTCATCTCTTTTATATAATGTCAAAGCTAAATTTTCTACTTCTTTGTCATTTTTTAAATGTTCATTATGATTTTCTTGAATTTTTTTATTACTATCTTTAGCCAAAACTAAAGATAATTTTTTCTTTTTATTATAATAAGTTAATTTTATTTGATAATCTCTATCTATCTCTATTTCCTGCAATTTATATTCAACATCATATTTATCATAAGTCAATAAATTATCTTTTATGTCGGTATACTCTTTAATTAACCAATCCATATTTATCTTTGATAACATCGCTCTATTCATGGTAAAAACAATTTTTACTGTTATATCATCTAACTTTACCATACAAGTACAATAAGGATTATTTTCTTGCCACTTATTTCCCTTTAAAAATTCTTTTACCTTCTGCAAAGACTCCTCATGACAAATTACTCCATCTACAGCTTGCATTTTCTCTTTTAAATGCTGTTTATACATTTGTCGATTTTTGAAAAATGCATCATCTTCTGGTTTTATATAATGACATAGCATTTCTTCTAAGCTACAATTTTCCTTTATTTCCTCTTGTAAAACTTTAAATTCATAATCATCCGGCACAAGAAATAAGCCCTTTTCTATGGAAGCCATTGCTTTTTCTTTTTCTCCAAAATGATATTGTAATTTTGCTAAATTCAACCAACCCCATGGATAATCAGCTTCTTCTTGTACACCTTTTTGTGCATAACTATATGCTTTTTCCAAATCACTGCAATAAGTCAAAGCCACTGAATAACGATAATACCATGCGCCTGAGCCTTTAGCATTTTTTTCTGAATAAGGCATCCAATTTATCACTTTGTAATAATATTCATATATATCAATATTATTGCCTGCATATGCATACCATAAAGCAATATTTAAATCTTCTTTTGCTTCTTCCAAAGTAAACAATTTTTGCTCTATACCCTTTTTAACAAAATCTTCTAAATAATAAAAAATCTTGTAAAAGTATCCATCAGCCCAAGACTCTAATATATCAATATCCTCTTTAGTCAATAATGATTTTTTCCCCATGTTTACACCTTCTTTATCGGCTACTATATTTATATTTTACCACAAAAAAAGAGTTATAACGAAATAAAAAATCGTTATAACTCTGTTTACTCTATTTTAACGAATGAAATTTGTCATTATTTTTGCTTCTGTTTCTGGTATTTGTACACCATTATTTTTACCTGCTTCAATGCATTTTAAAAGCCATGCCATATTATTACCTAAAACACGCATAATTTGCATACCTTCTGCATCTTTTTTCACTTCATCAGGTGTATTGCCATGTACTACATTCCAATAATTTGCAGAAACTACTGGCATTTGATGATAAGTAAAATATTTAGCAAGTACATCTAAAGTTGCAGTTGTACCAGCACGTCTAGCGGAAGCGATAGCTGCTGCTGGTTTGTGTAATAAATCTTTACCTGCTAAGCTAGATAATCTATCCATAAAAGAAATGATTTCTCCAGATGGAGATGCCCAATATACAGGAGAGCCTACTACTAAACCATCTGCAGTTTTTACTTTTTCTGCAACACTTTTAATAATTTCTGTTTCTGGTACTGCATGAATTATTTCTGCTTGAATACCTTGTTTTTCTAAAGTTTGTGCTATTTCACTAAGAGCTGTATATGTACAACCTTTTTCGCGTCTACTGCCATTTAATAATAAAACTTTCATTGAAATTCAACCTTTCTTACTAGAAATAAATCCTATCTAAATTATATGCTTATAATCAAAAATAATCAATAATACCTCAAAAATGCGATTTCATTTATTAAATTAATATAACTTTATAATTTATAAAAAACAAAAAAGGCTTTACAGAAAATCTGTAAAGCCTATAATTTCAAATGGTGCGGAAGACAGGACTTGAACCTGCACGCCGAAAGACACTAGATCCTAAGTCTAGCGCGTCTGCCAATTCCGCCACTTCCGCATTTGGCACTCACGTCGAATGCGAGATTTATTATATCACTATAAAATGTTTTTTGTCAACACTTTTTTTTAATTTTTATGATTTAAATATTTTTGCTTCTAAACCTATTTTTCTTAATAAACTATCCATATTATCCACACCTACAGTTCTGCCTGCAACTAAAGGAATTTTTGCACAAACTTTTGCATCATCTAAAGCATCATGATGTTTAAATTGTATCTGAAAAAATTCTCCCAATGTATTCAATTTATGATTTGGTAACTGTGGCCATACTTTTCTAGCAATTTGAACAGTACATGCTGTTTTAAACTGTGGTTTAGCTAAATTATATTTCCAAATACAACTGCGCAATACGCCCATATCAAAAAAAGCATTATGTGCTATAACTATTCGATTATCTAAATACATACGTAAATCATTCCATATATCTGCAAAAGTAGGTGCATTTTCTACCATTTGCGGAGTAATGCCATGTATTTTTATATTACCTTCTTCAAAAAACATTTCTGGCGGTCTTATAAGTGAATTATAACTATCCACCATTCTACCATTTTCAATAACAACTACAGCTACACTACACGCACTATCACGATTTTTATTAGCTGTCTCAAAATCTATACTTGTAAAATTCATCAAACTCATCTTTTACCTCTAAAAAAATTCTATTCAAATATAAAAGCATTATAACAAAAAATTTTTCTAAAAAAAATAGATTGATTTTAGTTCAACATATCTTTACCCTAAAATCAATCTATTTAAATTTATCATTTATTGCGTTTTTCTATCAAATATTCATCAATAGCTTTAGCAGTTTTTTACCTGCACCCATAGCCAAAATAACAGTTGCAGCTCCTGTTACAATATCGCCACCAGCAAAGACACCTTCTTTTGTAGTTTTTCCTGTTTCTTCATCAGCTATGATATTACCTCTCTTATTTGTCTGCATATCTGGAGTAGTTGATTGTATCAATGGATTTGACCCTTGACCAATAGCGATAAGCACAGTATCCACATCAATATCAAATTCTGAATTACTTATTTCCACAGGGCGTCTACGACCTGAAGCATCAAGTTCGCCTAATTTCATTTTTATACAACGAATGGCTTTTACATATCCTTTTTCATCTCCTAAGATAGCTACAGGGTTATTCAATAATTTAAATTCTATACCTTCTTGTTTGGCATGTTCTACTTCTTCACGTCTTGCTGGTAATTCTTTTTCACTTCCACGATAAACAATATATACTTTTTCTGCTCCCAAACGCAAAGCAGTTCGAGCAGAATCCATAGCTACATTACCGCCACCTACTACAGCCACTTTTTTCCCTACATTAATAGGCGTAGCATATTCTGGAAAACGATATGCTTTCATTAAATTGCATCTTGTCAAAAATTCATTTGAAGAATATACCCCATTTAAATTTTCACCAGGAATATTCATAAAATGAGGTAAACCTGCTCCTGTAGCAATAAATACAGCATCAAAATTAAATTCTTGCATAAGCTCATCCACTGTGAATAATTTACCTACTACAGAATTCACTTCTATTTTTACACCAATCTTACGCAAATTATCAATTTCTGGTTTTACCACCTTATCTTTTGGTAAACGAAACTCTGGAATACCATAAGATAATACTCCACCTACTATATGTAAAGCTTCAAAAATTGTTACTTGATAGCCTTTTTTCGCTAAATCACCTGCACAAGCTAATCCTGCTGATCCCGAACCAATAATAGCGACTTTTTGAGCATCATCTTTCACTGTTTTTTCTATTTTTTCTTCACAATTTTGCATGCAATAATCGGCTACAAATCTTTCCAAACGACCAATACCCACAGGTTTACCTTTTATTCCCATTACACAATATTTTTCATCTTGATTTTCTTGAGGACAAATGCGTTCACAAATAGCAGGCAAACTACTAGCTTCTTTGATTTTTGTATTTGCCCCTTCAAAATCGCCTTCCTTTATTTTAGCAATAAAAGCTGGTATATCGATATCTACAGGACAACCTTCTCTACAATGTGGCACTTTACAATGAAGGCAACGATTAGCTTCTGCTAAGGCTAATTCTTCTGTATATCCTAAAGCCACTTCATCAAAATTATTTCTGCGAACATTAGCATCTTATTCTGGCATTTCATGTTTTTGCATTACTAAAAAAGGTATATTATTTTTCCTCCATTTCTTCAACCTTTTTAACTAAACGACAAATATGGTCTTTTTCAATTTCCTCTTTAGGTCTATACATACGTTGTCTTTCCATCAAATTCACAAAATCTACTAAATGTCCATCAAATTCTGACCCATCTACACAAGCAAATTTTGTTTCATCACCAACTTGTACACGGCAACCGCCACACATTCCTGTACCATCTACCATAATAGGATTTAGACTAACAATCGTTTTAATATTATATGGTCTAGTTGTATCAGCTACAGTTTTCATCATAATAACAGGTCCAATAGCTACTACTTCAGCAATATCAATTCCTTTATCAATTAATTGCTGTAGTGCTGTCGTTACAAATCCTTTTATACCATAAGAGCCATCATCTGTATTGACATACTCCCCATGCCTAAAGGCAGGGGATTCTTGGATACAAACGATACTTGCCTACTAAAATAGCAGGTCTTACTATATCTCTCCAAAGAGGGTTGATGCCCCAACCTTCCATATATTTATAGCAGCATTTCTATCTCTATCGTGGCTGGTTTTGCACTTTGTGCAAATCCACTCACGAACTGCCAAATTTTTAGTTTCAGGATTTTTTGTACCACAAACATGGCAAATTTGCGAACTTGGATAGTATCTATCTATCTTTTGCACTATTGAGCCAATT
>ENA-OQKN01000722-OQKN01000722.1-human-gut-metagenome-genome-assembly--contig:-NODE-722-length-29205-cov-4.484662_pt1 | contig 29205 bp, 28 predicted proteins | sample MGYA00242776_ERZ504794 | MGnify/ENA primary metagenome ERZ504794 (study PRJEB26092, sample SAMD00036434) | human gut metagenome | host: Homo sapiens | study: EMG produced TPA metagenomics assembly of... | reverse complement strand
GACGAGCTGGTAAACCTGATGGGATCTGAGACGACGGAGATTGCACTGCGTCCGGCAAGTGAAGTTACTGTGATCATGATGGCAGGTCTTCAGGGAGCCGGAAAGACAACAACAACTGCGAAACTTGCAGGCAAATTCAAATCAAAAGGCAGAAAGCCGCTTCTGGTAGCGTGTGACGTGTATCGTCCGGCAGCTATCACGCAGCTTCAGATAAATGGTGAGAAGCAGGGTGTGGAAGTTTTCTCCATGGGAGACAAACAGAACCCGGTCAATATCGCCAAAGCAGCTGTAGAACATGCAAAGAGTCACGGATTTAATGTCGTGATCCTTGATACAGCAGGACGCCTTCATGTCGATGAAGCGATGATGGAGGAGTTACAGAACATCAAAGAAGCCGTTCATGTTGATCAGACGATCCTGGTGGTGGATGCAATGACCGGACAGGATGCGGTCAATGTGGCAGACAGCTTCAATCAGAAACTTGAGCTTGACGGTGTCATCCTTACAAAGCTGGATGGAGACACCAGAGGCGGTGCGGCACTCTCGATCAAGGCAACTTGCGGCAAACCGATCCTCTATGTTGGTATGGGCGAGAAGTTATCCGATCTGGAACAGTTCTATCCGGAGCGTATGGCATCCAGGATTTTAGGCATGGGCGATGTGATGACGCTCATCGAGAAAGCACAGGCCAATATCGACGAAGACAAAGCCAGAGAAATGGAACAGAAACTGAAAAAAGCACAGTTTGGTTTCGATGATTATCTGGAGAGCATGGCTCAGGTTAAAAATATGGGAGGCATATCCAGTATCTTAAGTATGATGCCGGGTATTGGCAATAAAGCAGCCGATATTGAGGCTGCGATGGATGAGTCCAAGATGGCACGCATCGAGGCGATCATCCTCTCCATGACACCGAAAGAGCGTTCCAATCCGGATCTGTTAAATCCGTCCAGAAAGAAACGTATCGCAAAAGGTGCAGGTGTGGACATCAGCGAAGTCAACAAACTGGTCAAACAGTTCGAACAGACACGCAAGATGATGAAACAGTTCCCTGGTATGATGGGAGGCAAGGGTGCAAAACGCGGCAGATTCAAGCTTCCGTTTTAGCACGTAAAGAATGCAGAGAAGCTGCCAAAGGCAGGTTTTCATAGATATCAAAGATATAAAAATACTGAGGAGGTGAAAGTAATGGCAGTAAAGATCAGATTAAGAAGAATGGGAGAAAAGAAAAATCCTTTCTATAGAATCGTTGTAGCTGATTCCCGTTCCCCGAGAGATGGAAGATTCATCGAGGAGATCGGTACCTACAATCCGAACATCGAACCGAGTGAATTCAAGGTAGATGAGGAGCTGGCAAAGAAATGGCTGGCAAATGGTGCACAGCCGACAGAGGTAGTAGGAAAGCTCTTCAAAATCGCCGGTATTGAAAAATAAGAGGTGGCAGGATGAAAGAATTAGTAGAAGTAATCGCTAAGTCACTTGTAGAAAATCCGGAAGAAGTTACCGTTACGGAAAGGCAGTCTGGAAAGACAACGGTTGTTGAACTGAAAGTTGCCCCATCCGATATGGGAAAAGTAATCGGTAAACAGGGCAGAATTGCGAAAGCAATCCGTGCAGTCGTAAAGGCTGCAGCCTCAAAGGAAGACAAGAAAGTTGTAGTGGACATTCTGTAGCTGAAAAGCTGCAGGATGCTGCGTTGAAAACCTCGTGCAGACGAGGTTTTTGTTTTATTCAATGTTACCCGGAGGAGAAACATGGAAGAATTTTTACAGGTCGGAGTGATTACGGCAACACATGGTATTCACGGGGAAGTCAAAGTATTTCCGACAACCGACGATCCGAAACGTTTTAAAAAACTGAAAAAAGTGCTTCTGGATACCGGAAGAGAAAAACTGGAACTGGAAGTGGAAGGTGTCAAGTTTTTCAAAAATATGGTTATCCTGAAGTTTAAAGAATATAATGATATCAATCAGATTGAAAAATACAGAAAGTGTCCGCTGCTTGTGACACGCGAGCATGCAGTAAAACTTAAGAAAAATGAGTATTTTATCGCAGATCTGATCGGACTTAAGGTCTATACCGAGGACGATGCATTTCTTGGCACACTGGATGATGTGATCCAGACCGGAGCAAACGATGTCTATCAGGTAGTGACGGAAGAAGGAAAAGAGATCCTGATCCCGGCAATCCGTCAGTGTATTCTGGAAGTAGATGTGGAAGAAGGCCGCATGAAAGTGCATCTTCTGGAAGGGCTGGTGTAGCATGCACTTTCACGTACTGACACTGTTTCCGGAAATGATCGAGCAGGGAATGAATACCAGTATCATGGGCAGGGCGATCGAACGGGGATGTATTTCTCTGAAAGCAACGGACATCCGCGACTATGCTGCGAATAAGCATAATAAGGTGGATGATACACCGTACGGAGGCGGAGCCGGCATGGTCATGCAGGCAGCACCGGTCTATGGAGCCTATGAGGCAGTAAAAGAACAGATCGGTTACCGGCCGAGAGTGATCTATCTGACACCGCAGGGAAGTACTTTTTCACAGCCTATGGCGGAAGAATTTGCAAAAGAGCAGGATCTGGTCTTTCTGTGCGGACATTATGAAGGGATCGATGAGCGTGTCCTGGAAGAGATCGTGACAGACTACGTCTCCATCGGGGACTATGTCCTGACCGGAGGGGAACTTCCGGCAATGGTGATGATGGATGCGATCTCCAGACTGGTTCCGGGTGTGCTTCACAATGAGGCATCTGCCGAATTCGAATCTTTCCAGGGAAATCTCCTGGAGCATCCGCATTACAGCAGACCGGAAGTCTGGCATGAAAAGCGGGTTCCGGAAGTGCTGTTATCCGGACATCATGCCAACATTGAAAAATGGAGAAGAGAACAGTCCGTCATCCGGACGGCAGAAAGAAGACCAGATCTGCTGGAAAAAGCGGATCTGTCAGCAAAAGAAAAAGCTCTGGCAGATCGCTGTCTGGCTGAAAAAAAGCTTGCTTTTACGCAAGAGGTATGATAAAATTATTCACGTTGTGAGAAGAGATGGTCCTCTGCTACCTGGGCGGTATTAAGAACATCTGAAAATATAAGGAGGAACAACAAGATGAACGAAATCATTAAGAACATTGAAGCAGCTGAACTGAAAGCGGAAGTACCTGTATTTAACGTAGGTGATACTGTAAAAGTTTACGCAAAGATCAAAGAGGGTAACCGCGAACGTATCCAGATCTTCGAAGGAACTGTTCTGAAGAAACAGGGTGGAAGCAACAGAGCAACTTTCACAGTAAGAAAGAACTCCAACGGAATCGGCGTTGAAAAGACATGGCCGCTGCACTCCCCGAACGTAGAAAAGATCGAGGTTATCAGAAGAGGTAAAGTAAGAAGAGCGAAACTGAATTACCTGAGAGACCGTGTTGGTAAAAAAGCAAAAGTAAAAGAGTTGGTTAAATAATAGGACGCAGCAGCGTACCGAATGATTCCGCAACAAGCACTGCTTGTTCGGGTCAGCCAGACAGACCAGGGACAAGTACTTAGGTAATTGTCCCTGTTTCTGTATAACCGACTGTGAATTTCAAAAGGCAAAAGGGGAGGATACATGAGCCGCACAGGAAGAAATCGCAGAGAAAGGGATCGAAGAAACAAAGATCGGATTTCACAGGAACAGGCAATACAGGAAAAACACAGCAGAAGGGAAATGAGGAAACAGAAAAAAGAACGGGAAAAGGTCAGAAAGAATCCGATCAAAGCCGGTCTTGGATGGCTGTTTCAGATCATTGTGGTGATCCTGTTTGCATATATTGCTGTTTTCTTTTTCGGTCAGTCCAGAACGAACATCGGACAGGCGATGAACAGTACCTTGTCCGGCGGAGATGTTGTTCTGTTAAATGAGCTGTCCTATCGCTTTTCAGGACCATCCAGGGAGGATGTAATCTCGTTTAAACTGAATGGAAGCGAGGACACGCATTCTTATATAAGACGTGTGATCGGACTGCCGGGTGAGACGATCCAGATCATCGATGGTATGATCTATATTAATGGAAGTGTCTATCTGGAGACGCAGGGATTTCCACAGATGGAAAATGCCGGAATGGCAGCACAGGAGATCACACTTGGTGAAGATGAATATTTTGTGCTTGGTGATAACCGCAATCAGAGTGAAGACAGCCGTTTTGCAGATATGGGAAATGTAAAGCTGGAAGATATTGAAGGGAAAGTCTGGGCTGTTTTATCTCCTTCGGATCACCGGGGACTTGTTAAGTAGAAAGGTAAAAAATATGAATTATCAGTGGTATCCTGGTCATATGACCAAGGCAAGGCGTATGATGCAGGAAGACATCAAACTGATCGATCTTGTCATCGAACTGCTGGATGCACGTGTACCGTTTTCCAGCCGCAATCCGGATATCGATAAGATGGGCAGGGACAAAGCCCGCCTGATTCTTCTGAACAAATCGGATCTTGCGGATGAAAAGAGCAATGAAGCGTGGGTTGCTTTTTTCGAAGCGAAAGGGTATTGCGTCAGAAAGATCAATTCCAGAAGTGGAGCAGGACTTAAATCCATCAATGCAGCCGTTCTGGAAGCATGCCATGAAAAGATCGAGCGAGACAAACGCAAAGGAATCAAGAACCGTCCGGTGCGGGCAATGGTTGTCGGGATTCCGAATGTCGGAAAATCTACGTTTATCAATGCCTATGCCGGAAAAGCATGTGCAAAGACCGGAAATAAGCCGGGTGTTACGAAGGGAAAACAGTGGATCCGCTTAAATAAGGGTCTGGAACTGCTGGATACACCGGGTATTCTCTGGCCGAAATTTGAAGACCAGAGTGTCGGTATGCGACTGGCAATGATCGGTTCCATCAAAGACGAGATCCTCAATACGGATGAGCTTGCACTCAATCTGATCCGTTTCCTGATGGAATATTATCCGGGAAGATTAACGGAACGTTATGGCTGCGAAGAAACCGCTCAGGAAGCACTCACAGTTTACGAGGAGATCGCAAGACGGCGTGGCTGCATCAAAAAAGGTCAGGAACTGGATTATACCAAGACAGGTATGCTTCTGCTGGATGATTTCCGAAGCGGAAAACTTGGCAGGATCACGCTGGAACTTCCGAAGGGAGAGACGGAAGAGCAGTAGACAGTATTTTGTGGGAGGAGAGTATGAAAAAGGGACTTATCGAGGTGCTGTTTTATATCGTACTGGTGTTTGGTGTCAGCTTTTTGCTGACAACTTATGTCGGTCAGCGTACGCGGGTAAATGGAGAGTCGATGTATCCGACGCTGCATGACGATGACAATCTGATCGTTGATAAGGTCAGTTATCGTTTCTCTGATCCCGGACGTTATGATATCATTGTTTTTCCGTATCGCTATAAGGATATGTATTTTATTAAACGGATCATTGGTCTGCCGGGTGAGACGGTGCAGATCTTGGACGGGTATGTGTACATAGACGGTAAAAAACTGGACGAACATTTCTGTGATGAAAAGATCCAGAACGCAGCACTTGCATCCGATCCGATCACACTTGGAGACGATGAATATTTTGTGCTCGGAGACAATCGCAATGCCAGTGAAGACAGTCGTTTTCCGGATGTCGGGAATGTCAGACGCAAAGAGATCATCGGGCGTGCCTGGGTACGCATCTGGCCATTTGAACGGGCGGGATCTTTGTAGAAAAGGAGTTTTTGATGAAAGCAAAAGAGATTATTAACTGGGTTGTATATTTTGTATGCCTGTTAGCAGTTGTATTCGTGATCAATACATTTGTTGTACAGAGGACCATGGTCAGCGGAGATTCTATGTATCCGTATCTGCACAACAAGGATCAGCTGATGATGGATAAATTATCTTATCGTTTCCATGATCCGGAGAGGTTTGATATTGTAGTCTTTCCGGTTGTGCGTGACGGAAAAGAAGAGTACTATATCAAACGTGTGATCGGTCTGCCGGGAGAAACCGTACAGATCATAGATGGCTATGTTTACATCAACGGTGAAAAGCTGGATGAAAATTACGGTGCAGAAGTGATGAATGATGCCGGACGTGCGGCAGAGCCGATCACGCTTGGCGATGATGAGTACTTCGTGCTGGGAGATAACCGCAACCGAAGCGATGACAGCCGCTATGAGAATGTCGAAAATCTCAAAAGAGAAAAGATTGTCGGTCGTGCCTGGGTGCGTATCTGGCCGCTTGATCGTATCTGCGTAGTCAGACACCAGTAGACGAAAAAAGAGAAATGCGTTAGAATAAGAAGTGCCACTTTGTGTGGCACTTTTTTAAATACGAACGAAATGATCAGTCGGACTTTTTGGACAGGATATGCGTCCATGAGCAAGTAGCGAAGCGGATTGTGAATGTCCGCTTTACCGCAGAGAAGCATTCCCCCGCCAAAATAAGATTACCGACTGTGGGTTGGAATAAAGGAGAAAATATATGAGCACAGACAGAAAAAGCATCGCACAGATCAAAAAAGAATTTGCAGAGGCAAAAGAAGGTTCCCTAGAAGAACTGTTTGCACAGTATGCTATGGATGAGAGAAGCGGCGTGAAGGCAGTTTTAAACAGTTACCGAAAAAAACAGGAAAAGCTGGCAAAAGAGCGGGTTCGCCTGGAAGAAATGAGAAGTTACGAACATCAGTACGAAAGATATGGCTATGTGTGTGGAATTGATGAGGCAGGACGCGGTCCGCTGGCAGGACCGGTTGTCGCCGGTGCCGTGATCTTGCCAGAAGACTGTGAGATCCTGTGGTTGAATGATTCCAAACAGCTTTCAGAAAAGAAGAGGGAAGCTCTGTACGATGAGATCATGGAAAAAGCACTGGCAGTGTCCGTCGGCATGGCATCACCGGCAAGGATCGATGAAATCAATATCCTGCAGGCAACTTATGAGGCGATGCGTGAGGCAATCGCCGGACTGAAGATCCGGCCGCAGGTTCTCTTAAATGATGCTGTGAAGATCCCACAGGTGGAGATTTCGCAGGTACCGATCATTAAAGGAGATGCAAAAAGCCTGTCGATCGCAGCGGCGAGTGTGATCGCAAAAGTGACCAGGGACCGCCTGATGAAAGATTATGACAAACTGATGCCAGAATATGGATTTGCGAAACACAAAGGCTATGGAAGTGCCGCACATATGGAGGCAATACGCAAATTCGGATCATCCCCGATCCACCGACAGAGCTTTATCAAAAACATCATATGAGTCGGGGGGGCAAACAGGTCAAAACTGTTTGAAAGTGCGAAACATGAAAAATCGCATATAACTCATAATACAAAAGAAAATGGGGGTATCAATGACAAGAGGGGGAAACACACGCAAAACTGGGGCAAGATATGAATTACTGGCAGCCGTCCATCTGGAAAAATGTGGTTATCATATCATAGAGAAAAATTATCGCTGCCGGATCGGGGAGATCGATCTGGTCGCCTGCGACGGGGCGTATCTGGTATTTGTGGAGGTCAAATACCGCAAAAACAACAAGAAGGGCGGTGCGGCAGCGGCCGTATCCACAGCAAAGCAGAAAACGATCAGCCGCGTGGCAGATTATTATATGAAAGTTCACGGGATCTGTGCAGACCAGAGTGTCCGGTTTGATGTCGTGGCATTTGACGGAGAAGAGATGGAACTGATCCGGGATGCGTTTGCCTATGCCGGAAATGTCCGGTTTTGATCGGTATTTAACAGAGCAATTTGCAGGCCTCTATTGGGGGCAAAAGAACTTTTGACACTGGCATTTCAGGAGTTTACAGGAGGAAGATAGATGGGTACTTTTGAAAAAAGAGAAAAAAACGGTGTGACATGGCTTTCCGCTACGCCGTTTGAAAAGATGGAAGGGATCGTGCAGGGATTTTCAACGCGGCTTGGCGGAGTGAGCACAGAGCATCTGTCGAGCATGAACCTGAGTTTTTCGCGTGGCGATCAGGAAGAAAATGTACGTGAAAATTTCAGAAGAATTGCAGATGCGATTGGTTTCACACCGGAAGATCTGGTCTTTTCGGATCAGACGCATACGACCAACATCCGTGTGGTGACAGAAGCAGACCGCGGCAAAGGATTTACAAAACCGCTGGATTATACGGATGTGGACGGACTGATCACAGACGTTCCGGGACTGGTGCTGGCAACGTTTTATGCAGACTGTGTGCCGCTGTATTTTGCAGATCCTATCAGAAAAGCAGTCGGGCTTTCACATTCCGGCTGGCGTGGAACGGTTCATAAGATCGGCAAAATAACGGTTCAGGCGATGGCGGATCAATATGGAAGCAGACCGGAAGATATCGTAGCAATAATCGGGCCATCGATCTGTCAGAACTGTTATGAAGTCAGCGAGGATGTCATTCTGGAATTTCAGAAATATTATCGTGAAGACTGTCAGAGCGAATTGTATTACCAGAAAGAAAACGGAAAGTATCAGCTGAATTTATGGAGGGCAAATGAGATTGTGATGGAGGAGGCCGGAATCTTGCCGGAAAACATTCATACGACCCAGTGGTGTACCTGCTGCAATCCGGAACTTTTGTATTCACACCGTGCCTCAAAAGGCAAACGTGGCAATCTGGCAGCATTTCTCGGACTGAAGAGGAGCGAATGATTCTATGAAACAGATGATCAACACAACGGATTATGCGTTTGATGTGGAACGCTATCGGGATGAGGCAGATGCCATTTCGTTTGCAGGAAATCTTGGTATGGATGGATTTGAACTGCTGCCGTGTGAGGGAGGAAGAGATGATTTCTTTACAGAACGATCCGTGATTGGCGTACATCTGCGATATTTTGATTCCTGGCTGGATTTCTGGAATGGAAAACTGGAGATGTTGAGCAAAGAATACGGATCCTTTGAAAAAGTGAAAGAGATTTTCGGAGGGCTCGATCGCAGCTGTATCCTGAAACGTTTTCGGGAAGACCTGGAGCGTGCCAGAAAGCTGAAAGCCCGCTATGTGGTCTTTCATGTAAGCGATGTCAGTGCCAGGGAGCTGTTTACCTATCAGTGCCGGCACACAGACGAAGAAGTGATCGATGCGGCGGCAGAACTGATCAATCTTTTGCTGGATGGAGAAGATTACACGTTTGATTTCCTCATGGAAAATCTCTGGTGGCCGGGTCTTACCATGACAAGGCCGGAGATGACGAAGCGTCTGCTCTCGCAGGTCCATTATCAAAAGAAAGGTATTATGCTGGATACCGGGCATCTGATGCACATGAATCTGGAACTGAAAACGCAGGATGAGGCGGTCGATTACATCCTGGAAAAAGTTGCAGAGCATGGAAATCTGGCTTCTTATATCAAAGGCATGCATTTAAATCAGAGCATCACGGGTGCGTATGTGAAAACGCTGATCACCAAAAAGGATGCCATGCCATCGGATTACGAAGCATGTTCCAAAGCCTGCTATGAACACGTCTTCCAGATCGACCAGCATCTGCCTTTTACCACACCGAAAGTTCAGAAACTGGTAGAAACCATAAAACCGGAATATCTGACACATGAGCTGATGTCCTACGGAAGAAGCGAGCATGAGATCAAGCTGGTGATGCAGCGTGCAGCTTTGAAGGGGAAAAATCTATAATAACCATTCAGGCTTTGCCCGTGACAGCTTTTTAAAACGAGAAAAATTATCAAATACAAATCAGAAAAAAGCGAGACAACTGTGCTATAATGACCATAAGTTAGTTGATTCTAACATCAAATATAAAGTGACTACCGCCTTTGCAGACAGTGAGCGACAAGTTACAGACTATTTTTTGGGAGAGGAAAAAATATGTTTTTAGAGATCAAAGACTTGAAAAAATCATTTGGCACAGAAGAAAACAGGACGGAAGTGCTGAAAGGAATTGACTTTTCTGTTGAAAAAGGACAGATCTGTGTGCTGCTTGGACCATCCGGTTCCGGAAAATCTACGCTTCTGAATATTATCGGCGGGATTGACCAGGCGGACGAAGGGTATGTCTCCATCAATGGTGAGAAAACGGCGGATATGAAAGAAAAAAGACTGACGCAATACCGCCGCCGACATCTGGGATATGTATTTCAGATGTACAATCTGATACCAAATCTCAGTGTCAGAGAAAATATTGAAGTGGGGGCTTATTTAAGCGACAGACCGTTGGAACTGGATGAGCTTCTGAAAACACTTGGGCTGTATGAACATCGCAACAAGCTGCCGAACCAGCTTTCCGGCGGACAGCAGCAGAGGACGGCAATCGGGCGTGCAATCATCAAAAATCCGGACATTCTTCTGTGTGATGAGCCGACGGGTGCACTGGATTACAAGACTTCCAAAGAAATCCTCTGCCTGATCGAGCAGATCAACCAGAAATACGGCAACACGGTGATCATGGTAACGCACAATGATGCCATCAAAAATATGGCAGACCGTGTCGTAAAGCTCAGGGACGGACAGATCCGGAAAAATTATGTCAATGAAACCAAGATCGCAGCAGCTGATCTGGAATGGTAAGGCGGTGAGAATATGAAAAATCCATTGCTCAAACGTCTTCCAAGAGAACTGATCGGTGACATTGGAAAATACCTTGCAGTTTTTCTTTTTATGACAGCGACGATCGGATTTGTCTCCGGTTTCCTGGTGGCAGATGACAGTATGCTGGCAGCTTATCAGGAAAGCTTTGAGAAATATCACATCGAAGATGGAAACTTTACATTGGAGAAAAAGGCAACGGACAGTCAGATCAAAAGACTGGAAAAAGAAGGCGTTCGGATTTATGAAAATTACTATGTCGAAGAAGATGCGGATACTGATCTCGACGGGGAAAAGGACAGTACAGTCCGCGTTTACAAAAACCGCAGCCAGATCGATCTCGTATGCCTGATGAAAGGAGAGCTTCCCAAGAAGGAAGATGAGATTGCCATCGATCGTATGTATGCAGAGAATAACAAGATACAGATCAGTGACATCATAAAAGTCGGAAAAGAAGAAAAAACGGTGACAGGCTATGTGGCACTGTCCGATTACAGTGCACTGTTTTCCAATAATTCGGATATGATGTTTGATGCAGTTAAGTTCGGTGTTGCCATTGTCACAGATGAAGCCTTTGACAATCTGAAAGAAAACCACCTTAAATATCGTTATTCCTGGACATATGATGATCCGCCACAGGGAGAAAAAGCAGAGAAAGAACGTTCCGATGACTTTCTTGAGATACTGGCAGATTACACATCGGTGACAGGCTATATCCCACGCTATGCAAATCAGGCGATCCATTTCACCGGAGACGATATGGGCAGTGACCGTTCGATGATGATCGTGCTTTTGTATATCCTGATTGCAATCATGGCCTTTGTTTTTGCGGTGACAACAAACAATACGATTGTCAAAGAGGCTGCGGTGATCGGAACCCTGCGGGCTTCCGGTTATACAAGAAAAGAACTTCTGGTACATTACATGACACTGCCGCTTCTGGTCACGGTTATAGCAGCGGTGATCGGAAATGTTCTGGGTTATACCGTCTTTAAAAATATCTGTGCCGGTATGTATTATGGAAGTTACAGTCTTCCGACCTACGAAACGAGATGGAATATGGATGCATTCGTCCTGACGACCATTGTGCCGTTTGTGATCATGCTGCTGGTCAATCTGGTCCTGATTTCGAAAAGATTAAAACTCACTCCGCTGAAGTTTCTAAGAAGAGACTTAAGCACATCAAAAAAACAAAAAGCAGTGAGACTGCCGGATATCAGCTTTTTTGACCGGTTCCGTCTGCGTATCATCCTGCAGAACAAATCCAGTTACATCACGTTGTTTGTGGGAATCGTATTTGCCAATATTTTGCTGCTGTTCGGCATGATGATGGCACCGCTTCTGGATCATTACCAGGAACAGACCGTTGACAATATGATCGCAGATTATCAGTACATTCTGAACGTACCGGATGAGATTGATGAAGATGACACTTACACCCTGTATGGGGCACTGAGCCGCTTCCTGACTCCGTCACTGGAAACAGAAAACAAAAAGGCAGAAAAATTCTGCATGGAATCACTGGAAACCGTTCCGGGCAAACGGGACAGTGAGAGCGTCACCGTCTACGGAACACAGCAGGGAAGTCATTACATGAAGGCGGATTTTCCGGATGAGGGCGTGTATATTTCAGATGGATATGCGGAAAAATACAATATAAAAACAGGAGATACCATTTGGCTGAAAGAGACTTACGGGGATAAAACATACTCTTTTGCGGTAAAAGGAATTTATGTCTATCCGTCCGGACTTTCTGTATTTATGTCAATGCCGCAGTTCTGCCGTGTGTTTGAAAAATCCGACACGTATTTTAATGGCTATTTCTCAAACGAAAAGATCACCGATATCGAAGAAGCGTACATTGCTTCCACGATTACGCAGGACGACCTGACCAAGATTTCCAGACAGCTGGATGTCTCTATGGGAAATATGTTTCAGCTGATCAATGTATTTGCGGTTGTTCTGTTTGCCCTTCTGATCTATCTTCTGACAAAACTGATCATTGAAAAGAATGAACATTCTATTTCCATGGTTAAGATCCTCGGCTATGAAAATGATGAGATCGTCCGCCTGTATCTGGTTTCCACAAGTTGGGTGGTTGCCGTTTCCGTATTGCTGAGTCTGTGGATCGCCACCTGGACGATCAAGGTGATCTATGTCTATATGATGGCAGAGTTTTCAGGCTGGCTTTCTCTGTACATTGAGCCTGCAATATACTGGAAGATGTTTATGATGGGCATGGCAGTTTATGCATTGGTTGCTTTGCTGCAGTTCTTTAGAATCAGCAAAATACCGATGGAGACGGCACTGAAAAATATCGAATAGAGAAAAGTAAATAAAATCTGCTAAAAAATACATTGCTATATAGTAAAAATAATGGTAAAATCTAAGTAATGTTTCAGCAGATGGGAAAAGATTGCACGTCATGCAGACATGGCGTGCATTTCTTTGATGAAACTTCTTCTGATTCAGCAAATGTTAAAAAAGAGAGTAACAATAAGAGAGGAGAAAAGCAAAAAGTATGAAAAAGAAAAAACTTTGGAAAGCAATATCTGCGGCTTTGTCAGCTGTTCTGCTGGCAACTTCCGTGCCTTCTGCAGCATTTGCGGCAGTACCGGCAAAAACAGCAGATGTGCAGACAAAAGCAGCTGATGAAAATGAGCTGAAGCTGTGGTATGACGAAAAAGCTCCGGACAGCTACGATGGATGGGAAAAATGGTCCCTTCCGCTTGGAAACAGCGGGATCGGAGCCAGTGTATTTGGAGGCATTACCCAGGAGCGTATCCAGTTAAATGAAAAATCACTCTGGTCCGGCGGTCCGTCCGCTTCCAGAACGAACTACAATGGCGGAAATATCGAGACAACAAATGTAAACGGTGTACAGACCAAAATGAGTAAGGTAGTAAAGCAGATTCAGGAGGCATTTGCATCCGGCAACACCAGCACGGCAGAATCTCTCTGTGCAAAGCTGGTCGGCGTCAGTGATGATGCAGGTACGAATGGTTATGGTTATTACCTGAGCTATGGAAATATGTACCTGGATTTCAAAGGTATCACAGAAAGCTCTGTCAGCAACTACAAAAGAGCACTGGATCTTCACACAGCTGTTGCAAGCGTAGAGTATGATTACAATGGCACACACTATGTAAGAGAAAACTTCGTCAGCTATCCGGACAATGTGCTGGTGACAAAACTGACAGCAACCGGCGGAAGCGGCAAACTGAACTTCGATGTCAAGGTCAATCCGGACAACGAAAAGGGCGGCGGAAGCAACAATCCTGGAGCAAATTCTTATCAGAGAGACTGGAATACAAAAGTAAACGGCGGTGAGATCACGGTTGCCGGAACTCTGAAAGATAACCAGATGAAATTCAATTCCCAGACAAAAGTGATCGCAAACGGAACCACCACAGACGAAACCGATAAAGTAACGGTTGCAGATGCAACAAGCGTTACGATCATCACTTCCATTGCAACCGATTACAAAGATGAATATCCAAAATACCGTACCGGTGAAAGTGCAGAAGCACTGGATACCAGAGTCGGCGGGTATGTAGACAAGGCAGCAGTAAAAGATTACGATACACTGAAAGCGGATCATGTTAAAGATTATCAGAACATCTTCGAACGTGTAGATCTGGATCTTGGCCAGATTCCTTCTGACAAGACAACGGATGCACTGCTTTCAGCATACAAGGCAGGTACTGCAACGGAAGCAGAACGCCGCTATCTGGAAGTCATGCTGTTCCAGTATGGCCGTTATCTGACAATCGAATCTTCCCGTGAGACACCGGAAGATGATCCATACCGTGAGACACTTCCGTCCAACCTTCAGGGTATCTGGGTTGGTGCGAACAACTCCGCATGGCATGCTGACTACCACATGAACGTAAACCTTCAGATGAACTACTGGCCGACCTATGTCACCAATATGGCAGAATGTGCAGAGCCGCTGATCAACTACATTGATGCACTGCGTACACCTGGCCGTGTGACAGCGAAGATCTATGCAGGTGTTGAGAGCAAAGACGGCGAAGAGAACGGTTTCATGGCACATACACAGAACAACCCGTTTGGATGGACCTGTCCGGGATGGAATTTTGACTGGGGATGGTCACCGGCAGCGGTTCCGTGGATCCTGCAGAACTGCTGGGAATACTATGATTTCACAAGAGATGTGGATTATCTGAAAAATAAGATCTATCCGATGATGAAAGAGGAAGCGACTCTGTATGATCAGATCCTGATCAAGGATGCAGACGGCAAGCTGGTATCTTCCCCGAGCTATTCACCGGAGCATGGACCAAAGACAAGCGGTAATACATACGAACAGACACTGGTATGGCAGCTGTATCAGGATACCATTGAAGCAGCAGGTATCGTTGGTGAGAGTGATACAAAGAAAGTAGATACATGGAAGAAAAATCAGAGCGATCTGAAAGGACCTATTGCGATCGGTGACAGCGGTCAGATCAAAGAATGGTATACCGAGACAACCGTAAACAGTCTCGGACAGGGCTACAACCACAGACATCTTTCTCATATGCTGGGACTGTTCCCGGGCGACCTGATTTCTGTAGATACACCGGAATGGCTGGCAGCAGCAAGAGTTTCCATGGAAAACCGTGTAGATAAATCAACCGGCTGGGGCATGGGCCAGCGAATCAATACCTGGGCAAGACTTGGCGATGGAAACCATGCGTACAAACTGATCACAGACCTGTTTGACGGCGGTATTCTTACCAACCTGTGGGATACGCACTCACCATACCAGATCGACGGTAACTTCGGAATGACTTCCGGTGTGGCTGAGATGCTGGTTCAGAGTAATATGGGTTACATCAATCTGCTTCCGGCACTTCCGGATGCATGGAGCGATGGTTCTGTAGAAGGTCTGGTAGCAAGAGGAAACTTCGAACTTTCCTATAACTGGAGCGACGGAAAACTGAACCAGGCACAGATCCTTTCCAACAAGGGCGGAGAATGCCAGGTACAGTATGATAATATTGCAAATGCTTCCATCACAGATTCCGATGGAAAAGTTGTAGAAGCAACAAAAGTAAACGGAAAAACAAACCGTGTTTCCTTTAATACAGAAGAAGGAAAAACTTATACGATTAAAGTTCCGGAATCTCCGAAGAATGTAAAAGCAAATTACTACGGAGAGAGCGGCACAAAAGTAAGCTGGGCTGCAGCAGAAGGTGCAACTTCTTACAATGTATACCGCAGCACAGACGGAACAACGTTTGAAAAGGTTGCCGAAAAGACAGAAAGAACTTCTTTTGTAGACAAAACAGCATTTACAGATGTTTCAGCAGTCAGCTATAAAGTAACAGCTGTTTACGGTGACAAAGAAAGCGGCGACTCCAAAGTGGCAGCAGTCAAAGACCTGACACAGTCAAGTGAAAAACTGGCACATGAAGGATGGAAGGCAACCGCAGGAAGTGAAGAAGGATCCGATCCAGATGGACCGGCTTCCTGGGCAATTGACGGAAATACCGGTACAATCTGGCACTCAAGATGGTCCAGTGGCGGAACACATCCGGATATCGCAAATGATCAGAATAATGAATTTACGATTGATTTTGGTCAGAATGTAACGATCAACAAATTTGAGTATGTACCTCGTTCATCCGGAACTTCTGTAAATGGTATTATTACAAAATACAAACTGTTATACAGTACTACAGAATCCGGAAATGATTTCAAAGAACTGACAAGCGGTGAGTGGGATGCAGACAAGACGGTTAAGACGGCAACGTTTGCACCGACCGAAATGCGAAGAATCCAGATCCGTGCACTGGCAACACTGGATGATACCGCAACCAAGAATCAGCACGTGACAGCAGCAGAATTTAATGCATACAAATACGTTGCAAATACACCGGTCATGACGGATACGGATGCACTCTGGGATGCAGTTCTGGCTGCACAGAAAAAAGACTTAAGTGTATATACCGATGCCAGTGTACAGGCTTACCAGGCAGCAATCACAGCAGCAAAGGCAAAACTTGCCCTGGAAGATGATGCAGCCCAGGAGGATGTAAACAAAGCACTTGCTGAACTGAAAGATGCAGAGAACAAGCTGGAGGCAAAACCAGACAAAGGTAATCTGAATACGGCGGTGGATGCAGCTGCTAAAACAGACCTGAACGGTTATACAAAAGAGAGTGTAGATGCATTTAAGAAAGCACTGGATGAAGCACAGAAAGTGCTGAAAGATGAAAACGCAACAAAAGAGCAGATTGAAAATGCCCTGGCAAAACTGGATGCGGCAAAGAAAGCTCTGAAAAAAGATACTACACCGGATACGGAAAAACCGACACCGGAAACAAAAGTACCGGCTGTTGGAACAACCGTTACCGTAAAAGGTGTAAAATATGCAGTAACCAAGTCCGCAGCAAAGGGCGGAACTGCAGAGGCAGTCAAAGTGACCGGAAAAGGCAAGAAGATCACGATCGCAGCAACGGTGAAGATTGACGGTGTGACCTTTAAGGTAACTTCCATCAAAAAGAATGTAGCTAAGAAAAATAAGAATATGACAAGCGTTGTGATCGGTAAGAATGTAACTTCCATCGGAGCAAACAGCTTTGCAAACAGCAAAAAACTGGCAAATGTGACTTTCAAAGGAACAAAAGCAGTGAAAGTCGGAAGCAAGGCATTTAAAGGAACATCTGCGAAGATGAAAGTCGTTATACCGAAGAAAATGTCTAAAAAGACCTTGAATACTCTGAAGAGAAATCTGAAAAAAGCAGGTATCAGCAAAAAAACGGTTTATAAAAAGAAATAAATACTAAAAACTATAATGTGTAAAAGAGATGCAGCTTCAGCTGCATCTCTTTTGTCTTTTCTTTACTCTTATAATAAAAAAATTCCGCAGAACAGAAAAAGTTTCTGTTTTACGGAATCTTAAAAATCAGGCAAATTTACCGCTCATTTTTATATTTTTCCAGAAGCTTGTGAATCTTATCCGTTGGAGACTGTACACTGGAAATGGATACATTGTGGTTCAGGGCATCGATGATGGATGCCAGGAATTTGCTCATATCTGCTTCCTGATAATAAGGGCGGGTCAGCAGTTCCTGCGGACGATAATTCAGATTTGTAGTTACGACTTTGCTGATGTAGCCTTTTTCGTAATATTCATCGAATTTCGCCAGCCCGTCGGTGAAAAGACCAAACGTTGTGCAGACAAAAACACGGCCTGCCTCACGCTCTTTTAACTGCTTGGCAACATCTAGCATACTTTCACCGGAAGAGATCATGTCATCAATAATGATCACATCTTTTCCTTTTACATCATCGCCGAGAAATTCATGGGCAACGATCGGGTTCTTTCCGTTGACAACGGTAGAGTAATCACGTCTCTTGTAGAACATACCCATGTCAACGCCGAGAATATTGGAAAAATAAACAGCACGTCCCATAGCTCCTTCATCCGGGCTGATGATCATCAGATGATCGTTATCGATCACAAAGTCCGGTACGGAATTTACCAGTGCTTTTAAGAACTGATAGGTAGGCATGAAAGAATCAAAACCATGCAGAGGAATGCTGTTGGATACACGAGGATCGTGTGCATCAAACGTCAGAATATTGCTGACACCCATGTCAACCAGTTCCTGGAGCATCAGAGCACAGTCAAGAGACTCTCTTTTGGAACGTTTATGCTGCCTTCCTTCGTATAAAAATGGCATGATGACATTGATACGTCTTGCCTTTCCGTCAGCAGCGGAAATGATACGTTTCAGATCCTGATAGTGATTGTCCGGAGACATATGATTTTCATAGCCATTTACACGATAAGTCAGGCTGTAGTTTGTAACATCTACCATAATAAAAAGGTCGCAGCCACGTACAGATTCTTTCAGAACGCCTTTTCCTTCGCCACTTCCGAAACGTGGGCATTCACACTCCAGCAGATAAGAATCTGCACAGTAACCCTGCAGACTGTCAGCCTGTCCTACATTGGTCGGAGATTCGTGACGGAAGGATACCAGATAGTTGTTGACCTGATCTGCAAGAGTTCTGCATCCTTCCAGTGAAGCCAGTTTCAAAGGAGCAACAGGAATCGACTGAATGAGCGGTTCTAAGTTTGCCATATTTACCTCCTAATGCTGCAATTGCCGCATATCTTAAAATTTAACCCATGGATGCTTTGCATTTTGTGCATCCTTATCATGTTAGTTATAACATTTCAGAATTGGTGCGTCAAGAAAATTGTAGGATTTTGTAAAAACTATGTAAAGAAAAATTTCGCTTGCTTGTATTTGATGACTCTTGTATACTTGATAATATGCGGATGGTGTTTACAGGCATCATCCAAAGCTCAGACCATAAAAGTGGTTTGTATCTAGAAAGTGCAGAAAAGATACTTCTGACAGAGAGAAAAGGAAAAAAGTATGAGAAAAACAGGCAAACATATCGTATCAAAAGTACTGCCGGGAAGCATTGCGGAAGAACTGGAAATTGAACCGGGAGACGAACTGGTTTCTGTAAGTGGGAAAGAGATCGAAGATATTCTGGACTATCATTATCTGATGAATGATGAATATGTAGAGCTTCTGATACGTAAACCGAACGGGGAAGAATGGGAGCTTGAGATAGAAAAAGAATATGAAGATGATATCGGGATCGAATTTGAAAATGGTCTGATGGATAACTATCGTTCCTGCCATAACAAATGTATTTTCTGCTTTATTGATCAGATGCCAAAAGGTATGCGTGATACACTTTATTTTAAAGATGATGATTCCAGGCTTTCTTTTTTGCAGGGAAATTATGTCACACTGACAAACATGTCGGATCATGACATTGATCGCATTGTATATTATCATATGGAACCAATGAATATTTCGTTTCAGACGATGAACCCGGATCTTCGATGCAAAATGCTGCACAATCGATTTGCCGGGGAGGCTCTGAAAAAAGTGGACCGTTTCTATGAGGCGGGAATTCATATGAACGGTCAGATCGTTCTGTGCAAAGGCGTCAATGATGGAGCAGAGCTGGATTTCAGCATACGTGAGCTGACAAAATACCTTCCGTACCTGCAAAGTGTTTCTGTCGTTCCGGTTGGGCTGTCAAAGTATCGGGACGGGCTTTTTCCGCTGGAACCTTTTGATAAAGAAGATGCAAAAAAAGTACTGGATCTGATCCATGGATGGCAGAAGAAGGCTTATCAGGAATACGGCATCCATTTTATCCATGCATCGGATGAATGGTATATTTTAGCCGAGCAGCCGTTTCCACCGGCCGAACAGTATGATGGCTATCTTCAGCTGGAGAATGGCGTCGGCATGATGCGGCTGCTCCTTGATGAAGTAAAAGAAGAGATAGAAAACCGGACAGGCGATGACCGGAAACATACCGTTTCCCTTGCAACCGGACTGCTGGCAGCACCTGTCATACAGCAGATTGCAGATCAGCTCTGCGAAAAATATCCGAACGTGACCATCCACATCTATCCGATCATCAACGAGTTTTTCGGTGAAAAGATCACGGTCTCCGGACTTCTGACCGGACAGGATCTGAAAAAACAGCTTACCGGAAAAGAACTTGGAAAGCAGCTGCTGCTTCCGTGCAATATTCTCCGTACCGGATACGATGTTTTTCTGGATGATATGACGGTGGGGGAACTGGAAAAATCTTTACAAGTGAACATTAATATTGTAAAATCAAGCGGTCGGGCACTGATCGAGGCCCTTTTATTGGAAACAGAGACAATCGAACATTCCTATACAGATGAGGTGAATAAATATGAGTAAACCAATCGTAGCTATTGTGGGGCGGCCAAACGTAGGAAAATCCACACTCTTTAATATTCTTGCCGGAGAAAATATTTCTATCGTCAAGGATACACCGGGCGTGACACGTGACCGTATTTATGCGGACGTAGAGTGGCTTGGCAAAAATTTTACCATGATCGATACCGGCGGTATCGAGCCGGACAGCAGCGATATCATTTTGTCACAGATGCGTGAACAGGCACAGATCGCGATCGATACCGCAGATGTGATCATTTTTATGACGGATGTAAGGCAGGGACTCGTAGATGCAGATGCACGTGTCGCAGATATGCTCCGCCGTGCGAAAAAGCCGGTGATCCTCGTCGTGAACAAAGTTGACAGCTTCCAGAAATTTATGGCAGATACTTATGAGTTTTACAATCTCGGTATCGGAGATCCGATCCCGATCTCGGCATCTTCCAAACTGGGGATCGGCGATATGCTTGATGAAGTGATCCGCCATTTCCCGGAACATGATACCGAGGAGGAAGAAGATGACAGACCGCGTATCGCCGTTGTCGGCAAGCCAAATGTCGGCAAGTCTTCAATCATAAACAGACTGCTGGGGGAGAATCGCTGTATCGTATCCGATATTGCCGGAACGACACGTGATGCGATCGATACGGCTGTTACCTGGAACGGCAAAGAATATGTCTTTATCGACACTGCAGGACTGCGAAGAAAAAGCAAGATCAAAGAAGAACTGGAACGCTACAGCATCATCCGCACGGTCACAGCTGTGGAACGTGCCGATGTTGTTGTCATGGTGATCGATGCCGTAGAGGGGATCACAGAACAGGATGCCAAGATTGCCGGTATTGCCCATGACAGAGGCAAGGGCATTGTGATCGTAGTCAATAAATGGGATGCAATCGAGAAAAATGATAAAACAATTTATAAATATACGAACGAAGTAAGAAATACACTTTCTTATATGCCATATGCGGAAATTATGTTTGTCTCCGCACTGACCGGACAGAGACTGGTAAAACTGTTTGACATGGTCGATACGATCATTGAAAATCAGACCATGCGTGTACAGACCGGTGTGCTCAACGAGATCATGACAGAGGCAGTGGCCATGCAGCAGCCGCCTTCAGATAAAGGCAAACGTCTGCGTCTGTATTACATTACACAGGTAGCGGTAAAACCACCTACATTCGTGATTTTTGTCAATGACAAAGAACTGATGCATTTTTCTTATACAAGATATCTGGAAAACAAGATCAGGGAAGCATTCGGGTTCCGCGGAACTCCGCTGAAATTTATTATCAGAGAACGTGGAGAAAAGGAGAAATAAAATATGATACGTCTGTTATGCCTTGCAATCGGATATCTGTTCGGATTGTTCCAGACAAGCTATATTTTAGGAAGAGTACATGGGATCGATATCCGGGAATACGGAAGCCACAATGCCGGTACGACCAATATGCTGCGTACCATGGGACTCAAAGCAGGTCTTCTGACTTTTGCCGGGGATTGTAGCAAGTGTATTCTGGCCGTGGTGCTGGTGAGAGTCATATTTGGAAAAACACATGCGGATATTCTGCCATTGCTTGAGTTTTATGCGGCGGCAGGGACAATCCTGGGACATAATTATCCGTTTTATCTTGGATTTCGTGGCGGCAAAGGGATTGCAGCCACAGCCGGTCTTGTCCTGTCAGTGAACTGGATCATGGCGATCTGCGGCATCATCACTTTTTTTACTACTTTTTTTGTGACACACTATGTTTCTCTTGGCTCACTCCTTGTCTACGTCGGAATTGTGATCGAAGTGATCATACTTGGACAGAACGGCTTTTTCCATATGACACAGCCGCACCTGTATGAACTGTATGCAGTTGCTATTTTTCTTGCTGTGCTGGCATTCTGGAAACATCGTGAAAATATCAAGAGACTGTTATCCGGAACAGAGCGTAAAACATATCTTTCATCAAAAAATAAAAAGAAATAAAAAGAAAAGCAAAATAAAAACAGAGGGGGTTTTCTTATGGCAAAAATTGGTATTATCGGAGCCGGAACATGGGGGACAGCACTTGCAGTGCTGCTGAACAACAATGGTCATGAAGTGACGATCTGGTCTATTATCCCGGAAGAAGTAGAAATGCTCCGCACAAAAAGACAGCATGAGAAAAAACTGCCGGGTGTTATTTTGGCACCGAATATTGATGTCACCGGTGATCTTGAAGATGCCATGACAGACAAAGATATTCTGGTCTTGGCGGTTCCTTCCCCATTCACAAGAAGCACGGCACACAGTATGCGTGCTTTCTGCAAAGAAGGACAGAAGATCGTGGATGTGGCAAAAGGGGTCGAAGAAAAGACATTGATGACATTGTCTCAGATCATTGAAGAAGAGATTCCGCAGGCAGACGTGGCAGTGCTTTCCGGCCCGAGCCCTGCAGAAGAAGTTGGACAATGTATTACGACAACCTGCGTTGTGGGGGCTCACAGCAGAGAAACGGCAGAATATCTGCAGAATATTTTCATGAGCAAGGTCTTCCGTGTATACACAACACCGGATATGCTTGGTATGGAACTGGGCGGTGCATTGAAAAATGTGATCGCACTGGCTGCCGGTATGGCAGACGGACTGGGATACGGTGACAACACGAAAGCGGCACTGATTACCAGAGGAATTGCTGAGATCGCACGCCTGGGGATCAAGATGGGCGGTATACCGGAAACCTTTTACGGACTGACCGGTATCGGTGACCTGATCGTGACCTGTGCAAGCGTCCACAGCCGCAACCGCAAAGCCGGATATCTGATCGGACAGGGCAAAAGCATGCAGGAAGCAATGGATGAAGTCGGCATGATCGTAGAAGGAGTTTATTCTGCAAAAGCAGCGATCCGCCTTGCACAGAAATATCAGGTAGAACTTCCAATCATCGAGCAGGTAAACAAGATCCTGTTTGAGGACAAAAAGGCGGCTGATGCCTTAAATGATCTGATGCTGCGTGACCCGAAGACAGAATCGGATGCCGGAGCCTGGAAGTAAAAGAAAAACATTGACGAAGAGCTCTCCTGGGTGTATAGTATTATTCATAAGCAAACACTTTATCAGGTGAAAGCGTGAAAGCATAAAAGCGTTAAACCGGTAAAATGTTAAAAAATGAACAGAAACAGGAGAGGAAAAATATGAAAAAAACACTGGCATTTTTATTATCACTGGGATTGACTGTCTCCATGCTCGCAGGATGCGGAAGCAAGACAAACGAGACAACTGCGGCAACCGATGCACAGACAGAATCTGCTGCCGGTACAGAAAAGAGTACAGCAGACGATGACGCAGCAGCAACTACGACATCCGACAAAACATATAAGATCGGCGTTCTTCAGTATGTGCAGCACGATGCACTGGATGCTTCCAACGAAGGATTTTTCGCAGCACTGGATGACCTGGGGATAAAATATGACGCCGATCAGCAGAATGCTGCAGGTGAGGCTTCTTCCTGTCAGACAATTTCTGAGACTCTTGTAAATGACGGAGATGATCTGATCTTTACAATCGCAACACCGGCAGCACAGTCTGTAGCAGGTGCTACCTCAGATATTCCGATCCTGCTGACAGCCGTAACAGATCCGGCAGAATCTGGTCTGGTAGAGTCAAACGATGCACCGGGCGGAAATGTAACTGGTACTTCTGATATGACTCCGGTAAAGGAGCAGATCGATCTTCTGAAAAAACTGATCCCGGATGCAAAGACAGTCGGAGTCCTGTATTGTTCGGCAGAATCGAATTCTGTACTGCAGGCAGATATGGCAAAAGAAGCATGCAAGGCGGCAGGACTGGAAGCAGCAGATTATACCGTCTCAAGCTCAAATGAAATCCAGACGGTTGTAGAATCTATGATCGGAAAAGTAGATGTTATTTATGCACCGACTGATAACATGATTGCAGCGGGTATGGCAACCGTGGCAATGATCGCAAACGAAAATAAAATCCCGATTATCTGCGGCGAAGAAGGCATGGTAAAAGAGGGTGGACTGGCAACTTATGGAATTAATTACTATGAGCTTGGTTATAAAACAGGTGAGATGGCCGCAAAAATCCTGACAGAAGGTGCTGATCCGGCTTCTATGCCGATTGAATATCTTTCCACAGAAGAATGTTCTCTGCTGATCAACAAAGAGACTGCGGATACACTTGGCATTGATGTCTCTTCTTATGATGCAGATTCACTTTATACTGCAGAATAAGATGGTGAGGATTGTGGGAGTGCGACGCACGGAACAATCCGCAGGCATCATAGTTGGGGACTTTTGATCCCAACATCATAAGATATGATTCTTACAAAAGCATCTCAGATTCAGACAAATAAATAACAATAAAAAAGACAAGGGAGGCAAAGGCTTCCCTTATCTTGGTGAATATGGAGGACAGTATGAGTGGTGTAGCACTTGCAATGCTTGGAGCAGTGTCTCAGGGTGTGCTCTGGGGCCTGATGGTTCTTGGCGTTTATATAACTTATAAAATATTGGATATTGCCGATCTGACCGTGGACGGCAGTTTTGCACTTGGCGGATGTGTTTGTGCGGCGATGATCGCAAACAATGGCATGAATCCGATTCTGGCAATTCTTATCGCACTGCTTGCAGGACTTGCAGCCGGTGCGGTGACTGGATTTTTACATACCGTATTTGATATACCGGCGATCCTTTCCGGTATCCTGACACAGATTGCACTGTGGTCGATCAACCTGCGTATTATGGGCGGAAAATCCAATGTTCCGCTTCTGAAAGCACAGACTATTTTTTCAGAAGTTGTAAAAGCTACCGGACTGACACAGTCTCAGGTTTCTCTGATCGTCGGACTGATCATAGCGGCACTGATGATCGTTTTCCTCTACTGGCTGTTCGGAACGGAGATCGGTGCGGCACTGCGTGCGACCGGCAACAATGAAGCAATGATCCGTGCTCTCGGCGTTGATACCAGAAAAACAAAAATGATCGCACTGATGCTCAGTAACGGTCTGGTGGCCGTATCCGGGGCACTGGTATGTCAGAGTCAGAAGTTCGGTGACATCAATATGGGAACCGGTGCCATCGTAATCGGTCTGGCTTCCATCGTGATCGGTGAAGTACTTCTTGGAAGACTGCGTTCTTTCGGAAGCCGTCTGATATCCGCAGTTGTCGGATCTGTGGTATATTTCCTGATCCGTGCGATCGTACTCCAGCTTGGTATGGATGCAAACGATATGAAACTCCTTTCTGCCGTGATCGTTGCACTTGCACTTTGCGTTCCGGTTGCCATCAACAAATGGAAGATCAGAAGTGCCTATAAGGAAGGAGGAAGTGACAATGCTTGAACTTCATAACGTAAAAAAGACCTTTAATAAAGGAACGATCAACGAGAAAAAAGCCCTGCAGGGGCTGGAGCTGACACTTCAGTCCGAAGATTTTGTGACGATCATCGGCGGAAACGGTGCTGGAAAATCAACGATGCTGAATATGATCGCAGGCGTTTATCCGATCGATGAAGGGAAGATTATTCTGGATGGAACCGATATTTCAAGAAAACCGGAATATGCCAGGGCAAAATATCTGGGAAGAGTATTTCAGGACCCGATGAAAGGTACTGCAGCCGGCATGGAGATCCAGGAAAATCTGGCACTTGCATACCGCCGCGGTAAAAAGCGTGGATTGAAATGGGCAATCGGAAAAGATGGGCAGGTATTTTATAAAGAACAGTTAAAAGCCCTGGATCTTGGGCTGGAAGACCGTATGACAAGCAAAGTCGGTCTGCTTTCTGGCGGTCAGCGTCAGGCACTGACACTTCTGATGGCTTCTCTTCAGAAACCGCAGCTGCTACTGCTGGATGAGCATACCGCAGCACTGGATCCGAAAACGGCTGCAAAAGTACTGGCACTTACCGAAAAGATCATTGCGGAGCATCATCTGACAGCCATGATGGTAACACATAACATGAAAGATGCGATCCGTCTTGGAAACCGTCTGATCATGATGCATGAAGGCCGGATTATTTATGATGTGGCCGGAGAAGAAAAGAAAAACCTTCAGGTCAGCGATCTGCTTGCCAAGTTTGAACAGGCAAGTGGCGGAGAATTTGCAAATGACAGAATGATGCTTGCGTAAGAAAAACGCAAAAAGCTTGCTGATTTCACGATAATGTCTTATCATGGAATCAACAGGCTTTTTCTTTTTAACTGAGTGGAAACGGAGGGATGCAGATGCAGTGCAAACGTTGTAAAACTTTTTTCAAATATGATAAATACGATGGGATCTGTCCGCAGTGTGCTTATTTCAACAGACCGCCCGGAATGGAAGAAGTAGATCTTTTTGAAGATGATAAACGATTTCAGACGGAAAACTATGTGCTTCCGCAGATGGAAGGAATCCACATGGAACTGCATAAAAAATACGACAGTGATAAAAAGCCGCATAAAAAGAAAAAAACGGCAAAAAATAATGCCGGACACTTTTCAGATTATCTGGAAATAAAATCAAAGGAAAATATGGAAACAAAAAAAGATGCTGCAAACAGCAGGGTGAGTATCATTGTTTGCCTGATTGTGGCGATTATAGCTATATTATTTCAAATTTTTGAGAATATGATGTAAATTTTAGAAGAGGATATACTTTCGTCGATATCCCTGATATTATTAAAAAAAATACATCATCTCTTGTTGAGAATTCATAAACGCTGTGTTATAATGTTGTCAATATAAGGGTATTTGCGTAATTTTGCAGGTACAGAAAGGAGTAGATATCAGTGCATATCATAAAAGATGAGAATGGCAATGTTTGTCCTCATGGTCATGAGCACGGACATGCACATACACACGACGGTGTATGCCAGGAAGGCTGCAGCGGCTGTGAGCCACATGATCCGAAAAAAGAAAACATTGCACTTTTAACATATATGCTGCAGCACAATGAACATCATGCAGCAGAACTGGATCAGATGGCAGACAAATTGCGGAAAGCCGGAATGGATACAGCGGCGGAACAGATACGGAAAGCGGTTGATGAATTCCAGAAAGGCAACCTGTATCTGAGTGTAGCACTTGCCACTGTAAAAGAAAATTAACAGGAGGCGAAATTATGTGTCTTGCAGCAGTATACAAAGCTCAGGATCCGGAGACAAAACTGTTTGAATTTGTAAGCAGGATCGATGTTGACGGAGAGACAATCACCCTTACGGATGTAATGGGCGAGCAGAAAGTTCTGGAAGGTACTATCGTAATGGTAGACCTTGCAAACAGCATTGTGAAGATCAACTGCACGGAATCTTAGCAGTTATCAAATAAATTAAAATAAAATGGAGGTATGTTACTATGAAATTATCGGAAAAGATGAAAGAGAAACAGCTTCTCTCTTTTGAATTATTCCCACCAAAAACAGAGAAAGGTATGGCAAATCTGCCAGGAACGATCGAACATCTGATGGAGTTCAAACCGGAATACATTTCCTGTACTTACGGAGCTGGCGGCGGAAACGTTGGAGCAAACCGTGAAGTATGTCAGATGATCAAGAAAGCAGGTTCCATCCCTGTAACACATTTCACCGTAATCAAAAATACAAAAGAAGGTATCAGAGAACAGCTGGATCAGTACCTGGAAGAAGGGGTTGACCATATGCTGGCACTGCGCGGCGACTTCCCGATGGGTGAGACAAGCACCATGGGAGATTTCGATTACGCTACCGACCTGGTGAAATTTGTCCGTGACCAGTACGGCGATAAATTCGAAATCGCAGTAGCAGGTTCACCGGAAGGCCACATTTCCTGCAGAAGCCTGGAAGCAGATATCGCTGTTCTGAAACAGAAACAGGACAATGGTGCAGACTACATCATGACACAGCTCTGCTGGGATATGGAACAGTTCAAATACTGGCTGGATGCAATCCGAAAAGCAGGTGTTACCATGCCGGTAGACGTAGGAGTTATGCCAATTCTGGATCAGGCAGCTACGATCAATATGGCACTGTCACGTAATGGCTGTGTAATGGATCGTGAACTTTCCAGACTGATCTCCAGACACTGGCTGTTCCCAAATCCATTTGCAGCAAAAGATGCAGAGGGCAAACCTTTTGATTTATTCTATGATAAGAAAATCGCAGAATTCAAAGAAGAAGGTATCGAATACACGATCAGACAGATCGATACATACCGTGCACTGGGCGTTGAGGGCATCCATCTGTATGCTTTGAACAAATGGAAAGATGTTTCTGAAATCATCAATCGTTCCGGTCTGCGTACACTGGTATAAAGAGACAGGCAACAGGAGGAAATATTTATGGCACAGGTAATAGCCGTTGCAGGAAAAGGCGGCGTGGGAAAGACAACGCTGTGCGGGCTTTTGATACAGTATCTTTGTGAGAAGGGGAAAACACCGGTTCTTGCAGTAGATGCAGATGCCAATTCCAACTTAAACGAAGTACTTGGCGTTGAAGTGGAGATGACACTCGGTGAAGTTCGTGAGCAGATTGAAAATGCAGCGAACAGTGCAAAAAGCCCGATCCCGCCAAGTATGTCAAAAGCAGACTATGCAGAGATCATGATGAATCGCTGCCTGGTCGAAGAAGATGACTATGATATGCTCGTCATGGGCAGGACACAGGGCAAGGGATGCTACTGTTTTGTAAATGGTCTGCTTCAGGCACAGGTACAGAAACTGACACCGAACTACAAATACATGGTCGTAGACAATGAAGCAGGAATGGAGCATATCAGCCGTGGCATTTTGCCAAAAGTTGATACGATCATTCTTGTGAGCGACTGCTCCAGACGAGGTGTTCAGGCAGTTGGACGTATTGCCGGACTGGTGAAAGAGTGCGGACTTAATCCAAAACAGATCGGACTGATCGTAAACCGTGCACCGGCAGGCAAACTGAACGACGGGACGAAAGAAGGGATTGAGAAACAGGGTCTTACACCTTTTGGTGTCGGTACCGCGGACACGGAA
>ENA-OQKN01000706-OQKN01000706.1-human-gut-metagenome-genome-assembly--contig:-NODE-706-length-29782-cov-24.625190_pt1 | contig 29782 bp, 26 predicted proteins | sample MGYA00242776_ERZ504794 | MGnify/ENA primary metagenome ERZ504794 (study PRJEB26092, sample SAMD00036434) | human gut metagenome | host: Homo sapiens | study: EMG produced TPA metagenomics assembly of... | reverse complement strand
AGAGTCTCACTGAGGACGAGGACAACCATTTTAGCCGGGCAGATGTGAAAGACGCTCTCCGGGCATTGAAAGGGGACAGAAAAAGGCTGTCAACGATAGCAAGCCGGGAATGGATAGAGGATAACACAAAGGTTACGATACCAGCAAATAAGCGAAATTACAGAAAACAAGAGGCTCATTTATATCTTGCAAGGCGAAAAAAAGAGGATATGAAAGTTATAGGCGAAGTAGTAAAAGAGGGCAGACCAACAGCAGAGCGGACAGTCAGAGAATGGCAGGAGAGCCACCCGACAGGAAAGAAAGCGGACTGCATCCGAGAGACAGGACTTGCAAAGCATACGGTTTATAAGTGGTGGAAAGATATAAACAATGAAAATATATAGGGAAAAAGGAGTTATTTAATAACTCCTTTTTCCCTATTGTCTATTGCTGAAGATTTGAGGAAAAATGAAGGAATTTTGATAAAAAAAGATAATTTATCAAATATATTAAAGCCAAGGTTATTATTCCAATAATGATGCTAATAGGCAATATTTTTTTTATAAATAGTGTTGCAAGAGACGTTCCTAAAAGAAACGCAGATCCATATGGAATAACAATATTCAACATAAAAATTTTATTATGTTTTTTTCGTAAGGTTGATTGATTATGGATTAAAAAACAGAGGCGTTGAGGATATCCTGATTGCATGCGTTGATGGTTTAAATGGATTTCCACAGGCAATCGAGGCTGTTTATCCAAAAACAGAGATTCAGCAGTGTATCATCCATCAGATCCGTAATTCAACGAAGTTTGTTTCATACAAAGACATCAAAAAACTGATGGCTGATCTGAAGCTTGTATATGCAGCTCCGACGGAAGAAACCGCTTTAAATGAACTGGAACTGTTCAAGGATAAATGGGATTCCAAGTACCCAAAAATCTATAAATCCTGGCATGATAATTGGGCAACCCTGTCCACTTATTTCAAATATCCGGAGGCAGTAAGACGGCTGATTTATACCACAAATGCCATTGAAGGATTCAACCGCCAGCTCCGGAAAGTGACTAAAAGCAAGGCGGTATTTCCGTCGGATGACAGCCTTTTGAAAATGCTGTATCTGGCAACCATGGATATCACGAAAAAATGGACCGGACACAGGCAGGACTGGGGACAGATCCATTCCCAGCTTGAAATTTATTTTGAAGAACGTCTGGCAGGGCGGAACCTGTAAAGCAGTCAATTTTAGGCAGGTTTTATTGACATGCCTAAAAACTACTGTATAATGCAGATATGGGCAGAATCCGGAAAATCGGCTCTGCCCATTGTAACTATTCACAAATCTTATATCAGTTTTTAACGTTTACACAAAACTTGAAACGGTCTCTAAAATTTTGTATAATAGGAATTGAAGTTAAATTAGATGCTAAAAATTTGTAATTAAGAAGGAGGGATTCGTCATGTTGGTATTCCAAATGCGTAATGTAGATAAAACATCTACTGTTTTGAAACAGACTAAAAACAGTGATTACGCAGATAAATAAATACGTTAGATTAATTCCTACCAGTGACTAATCTTATGACTTTTTAAACAGATAACTAAAATTACAAACAAATCGTTTAACTTCTGTATTTGTTTATAGATGTAATCACTTCAGGAGAGATTACATGAACAAAAATATAAAATATTCTCAAAACTTTTTAACGAGTGAAAAAGTACTCAACCAAATAATAAAACAATTGAATTTAAAAGAAACCGATACCGTTTACGAAATTGGAACAGGTAAAGGGCATTTAACGACGAAACTGGCTAAAATAAGTAAACAGGTAACGTCTATTGAATTAGACAGTCATCTATTCAACTTATCGTCAGAAAAATTAAAACTGAATACTCGTGTCACTTTAATTCACCAAGATATTCTACAGTTTCAATTCCCTAACAAACAGAGGTATAAAATTGTTGGGAATATTCCTTACCATTTAAGCACACAAATTATTAAAAAAGTGGTTTTTGAAAGCCGTGCGTCTGACATCTATCTGATTGTTGAAGAAGGATTCTACAAGCGTACCTTGGATATTCACCGAACACTAGGGTTGCTCTTGCACACTCAAGTCTCGATTCAGCAATTGCTTAAGCTGCCAGCGGAATGCTTTCATCCTAAACCAAAAGTAAACAGTGTCTTAATAAAACTTACCCGCCATACCACAGATGTTCCAGATAAATATTGGAAGCTATATACGTACTTTGTTTCAAAATGGGTCAATCGAGAATATCGTCAACTGTTTACTAAAAATCAGTTTCATCAAGCAATGAAACACGCCAAAGTAAACAATTTAAGTACCATTACTTATGAGCAAGTATTGTCTATTTTTAATAGTTATCTATTATTTAACGGGAGGAAATAATTCTATGAGTCGCTTTTTTAAATTTGGAAAGTTACACTTTTTAATAACGGAGGGAATGGAATGAAAAAACTTGTAACCTTGCTTCTTTCGCTTGCTTTAGTGCTATCTCTTGCAGCTTGTGGCGGAGAAGCGACACCTGACGCATCTGACGATGCCCCCGCTTCTTCTCAAAATGAAGAAAGCACCGAAAACGACAACACCGAAAATCAAATCGTATTTGAGGAAGTTGTTGCCATTGACAACGCAGAGTGTGCGGTAAAAATTACCGAAATCGACCCCGATAATATGTGGGGCTACACTCTGAAAGCACAGCTTGAAAACAAGTCCACAGAGAAAACCTATATGTTCTCTGTCGAGAGTGCTTCCATCAATGGTGTTCAGTGCGATCCAATGTTTGCAAGCGAGGTAGCTGCTGGCAAAAAGGCTAACGAAGAAATCAACTTTAGCACCGATACTCTTGAGGAAAATGGTATTGTTGAATACACAGATATTGAATTGACTTTCAAGGTGTATGATAGCAATGATTGGTCTGCTGACCCTGTTGGAAAGGAAACAATCCATGTCTATCCATACGGAGAAGAAAACGCTGTTGCATTTGTGAGAGAAGCACAGGCTACTGATAATGTGATTATCGATAATGATTATGTTACTGTTATCGTAACAGGCTATGAAGATGATGAGATATGGGGCTATACTGCCAATCTGTTCTTGCTGAACAAGACAGACAAAACGGTAATGTTCAGCGTTGATGACGCATCTGTAAACGGCTTTATGGCAGACCCATTCTATGCAACTTCTGTTTCTGCCGGAAAATGTGCATTTAGTTCTATGGCATGGTCTGATACAACTTTAGAGGAAAACGGAATTACCGAAGTGGAAGAAATCGAAGTCCTGTTTAGAGCATACGATGCTGATGATTTTATGGGCGAAGATTTTGCAAATGAGGTAATTACATTAAATCCGTAACGAGATGAGGTGTGCAACATGAAAACGGCAAAATTAGTAATCGGAATTATCAGCATGGTTTTATTTGTTTTAGTAGCTTTTCAATCTTGCGCTGCCGGATTAGGAAATGCTTTAGCAGATAACGGCGAAGTAAGCGGAACATCAGGAATGTTGCTTGCTTTCTGTATGCTGATTGCAGGCATCGTTGGAGTAGCAACCCGAAAGAGCAAAGGCGGCGGAATTGTTGCCGGAGTATTCTATCTGTTGGGCGGACTGCTGGGAATTGTAAATTACGGTAGCTTCTCTGACCTTGCTATCTGGTCTGTCCTTTGTTTCATTTTCGGAGCTGTCTTTATTTTGGGCTCCTTGAAAATGAAGAAAGCAGATAAAAGTAACACAGACGCGGCAGAATAATATTATTCAAATAACAATAACATAATTCCCCAACAGGGCGACTATTTCCAAACCGAAGTAGCCGCCCTTTTCTTTTACTAAAAATCAAAAAGGAGGGCTACCATGTCGAAGAAAAAACCACCGACCACCATCGAGGAATGTAACGCCGAAATGGAACTGACACAGAAGAAAATCCGGCAGTATGAGAACAGGAACAAAATGCTTGACCGCAAACTTGCCATTGAGAAGCGCAAGGAGCGCAACCACCGTCTTTGTTCGCGGGGCGGCTACCTTGAAAGCCTTGTCCCGGCACTCATTGATATGTCAGAACAGGAAGCCCGCGACTTCCTCTACACCGCGGTTTTCAGCGACAAAGCGCAGGAGTTTTTGAGAAAACGAGCCGGAGAAGCGACACCGAAGAATTACCCTTGCACACAAGGGCGCACTTATACACCCTAACGGGCGTGTGCGCTCTGCCGAGGGCTTTATCTCCGCACCGGGCATTATTGCCTTGTGCAGAGATTGGCGGCTTGCGCCGCGACAGGGAAACCTACACTTTCCCTGCGACAGCTTGCGCTGTCTACCCTTTTGTGTACCCCACGAAAGCGAACACCTTGCTTTGCAAGCTATTCACTTTCATGGGGTTTTGTTGACCGTATCGGGAGGTGATACTATCGCAATCTACCATTGCAGCATTAAGATTGTCAGCCGGGGAAAGGGCAAATCTGCCGTAGCCGCAGCAGCCTACCGCGCCGGAGAGAAGCTGACAAACGAGTGGGACGGACTGACCCACGACTATACAAGAAAAGGCGGCGTTGTTCATTCTGAAATCATGCTGCCGCCCCATGCCCCACCCTCTTTCTCTGACCGTTCTATTCTATGGAACAGCGTGGAGCAAATCGAAAAATCGAATAACTCACAGCTTGCGAGGGAAATCGAAATCGCCCTACCTGTTGAACTTTCAAGAGAGGAACAGACCCGCCTTGTCCGGGAATACTGTTCCTCTCAATTTGTTTCCAAAGGAATGTGCGCCGACTTCAATATCCACGACACAGGCAACGGCAACCCACACGCTCATATCCTTTTGACTATGCGCCCCCTTGATGAAAAAGGCACATGGGCGGCGAAGTCAAAAAAGGAATATGTCCTTGACGAAAATGGGGAGCGCGTAAAGCTGCCAAGCGGCAGATACAAGACGCGCAAGGTTGACCTTATGGACTGGAACAGGCAGGAGAACGCCGACCTATGGCGCAAGGCGTGGGCTGACCTTGCCAACGACTATTTAGAGCGAAGCGGCAGCGCGGAGCGTATCGACCACCGCAGCCATGCAGAGCGTGGTATTGAGGAACTCCCCACCGTCCACATGGGTGTTGCAGCTTCCCAAATGGAGAAGAAAGGCATAGCCACCGACAAGGGAGAAATCAACCGCATGATACAAAAGACCAACCGACTTATGCGGGAAATCCGGGGCTATATCGACAGCTTGAAAGAATGGCTTGCGGAGGTTTTCGCCGCTAAGAAGCAACTGCAAGCTGCCCCGCACTCTCCCGATATTGCCACGCTGCTTACAAGGTATTTGAGCATTGAACGAGAGAAAAGCCGGAAGTATTCACAGGGCTGGCAGCAACAGCATACTGCCGGGGAATTGCAAAAAATCAGCAAGGCGATTGTCTATCTGCAAAGCAAGGGCATTGCTACCCTTGAAGATTTGGACGCTGCCCTTTCCTCTGTTGATGAAGAAGCAAAGCGGCTGAATACAAGCGTTGTTGCCAAGCAGAAGCGCATGAGGACATTGGAAAAGTTTATCGAGCATGGCAGCAACTACAACCGCTTGAAGCCCATTCACGATGAACTGAAAACGCTGAAAAACGGATGGGGCAAAAAGAGAGAAAAATTTGAGCAAGCCCACGAAAGCGACCTCATTATCTGGAACGCCGCCAACCGTTTCCTGCACGCAAATCTGCCGGAGGGTACAAAGTCTTTCAAGGTGTCCGAGTGGCAGAAAGAATTTGACGAACTGAAAGCCCAATCCACAGGCGAATATGAAGAACTGAAAACAAAGCGCAGCGAGGTTAAGGAGTTACAGCAAATCCGAAAGTGCATTGATATTGTAGAGCAAGCCGAGCAGCGCACACAGGAACAGACACACCAAACACCAAGACGCAAAAAGGAGGATATTTCCCTATGACCTACACCAAAGAACAGATTGACCGGGCAAATCAGACCGACCTTGTATCATTCCTGCAAGCCCAGGGCGAACAGCTTGAACGCGCCGGACAGGAGTACCGTTGGAAACGGCACGACAGCTTGACGGTCAGAGAAAACAGATGGTATCGGCACAGCCAGAGCAAAGGCGGCGGTCCGATTGATTTTGTCATGGAGTTTTACGGCAAAAGTTTTCTTGAAGCCGTTGAAATGCTGATAGGCGAACGGGGCGAAGCACCCCCACCCGTCTATCTGCAATTCAGACTACCACCCAAAAGCCCCGACAACCAAACAGCGAGGAACTACCTTACAGCCGCCCGGCGCATTGATGAAGATGTGTCGGGCTTTTTCTTTTCCTGCGGCGATCTCTACGAGGAAGCCGCCCACCATAACGCCGTATTTGTCGGCAGAGATGAAAGCGGCATACCGAGATATGCCCACCAACGGGGAACGGTGGGCAGCTTCCGGCTTGATGTGAAAGGCAGCGACAAGACTTTTAACTTCTGCTACCGGGGCGAGGGCGAAAGGCTTTTTGTCTTTGAAGCCCCCATTGACCTGTTATCTTTCCTCTGCCTGTTCAAAAAGGAATGGCAGAAACAAAGCTATCTGTCATTGGGCGGCGTGAGTGAAAAAGCCCTGCTGCGTTTTCTCTCTGACCGTCCGAATATCAAGACCGTCTATCTCTGCCTTGACAGCGACAAAGCCGGGACAGACGCTTGCAGCCGCCTTAACAGCATTATCCCCCAAGGCTACACCGTCAATCGCCTTGTACCGTTGTTCAAAGACTGGAACGAGGTTTTACAGCGTAAAGAGGAAATTACAGACGGAAAATATCTGCGCGAAGCTGTCTATGGCTTGCGTGAGCCGCAACAGGAAGAAACCGTTGAAATTATCCGCATGAGCGAGGTTGACACACAGACCGTTGAATGGCTATGGGAGCCGTATATCCCTTTTGGAAAGGTAACAATCGTACAGGGCAACCCCGGCGAGGGAAAAACCACCCTTGCCCTGCGCCTTTGCGCCGCCTGTACCAACCGCAAGCCCTTTCCGGCTATGGCAGAGCATGAGCCTTTTAATGTTATCTATCAGACCGCAGAGGACGGTTTGGGCGATACCGTCAAGCCGCGCCTTATGGAAGCGGACGCAGACCTTGACCGGGTACTTGTCATTGACGAGGGCAAACAGGAATTGTCCTTATCCGATGAACGCATAGAAAGGGCAATCCGGCAGACCGGGGCGCGTCTTATAATCCTTGACCCCATACAGGCGTATGTAGGCGAAAAAACGGATATGAACAAGGCAAACGAAATACGCCCTATCTTTCGCCGCCTTGCCGAAGTTGCAGAGCGTACCGGGTGTGCCGTTGTGCTTATCGGGCACTTGAACAAAGCTGCCGGAGGTCAGAGCGCATACCGGGGATTAGGCTCTATCGACTTCCGAGCCGCCGCTCGTAGTGTGCTGCTCATAGGGCGCGTGAAACGAGAGCCGAATGTGCGCGTTATCATTCACGACAAATCTTCCCTTGCACCGGAGGGTAAGCCTATGGCGTTTTCGTTGGGCGCGGAAAGCGGCTTTTCATGGATAGGCGAATATGACATTACCGCTGATGAACTGCTGTCCGGCACAGGCGGCAACACCGAAACCAAGACCGAGCAAGCGGAAAGGTTGATACTCGATTTACTTGCAGACGGTAAGGAAATGGCAAGCGAGGATATTGTCAAGGCGGCAGCCGAAGCCGGAATATCCGAAAGAACGGTACAAAATGCCAAGCGCAGCATGGGCGGCATATTGGGCGCAAGGCGCGTTGGAAGTCAATGGTACAACTTCATCAAGAAGAAGCAGCCGCCCGAAACTGCAAAATGAAAGTGCAAAACGCAGAGCCTTTGCACCTTGCACTTTCGCACTTTCACTTTATCAACTCGCCCCATGTTGACCGCATGGGGCTTTTCTCTTGAAAAAATCCTGTTTTGCGTCAATAAATTGCGAAAAGCACTTGACAAAACGCTTCATGGGGCACCGCCAAGGATATTGAGCCGTTCATGGCACCCAAGTTTGCAGACAACATCATCCTGACCAAAACGGAACGGCTGATGATGTCCAACCGCCCACCGGACCCCAAAAACGCCCGGAACAAAAATGTGCTGGTGGTGGGAGGCTCCGGCAGCGGCAAGACGAGATTTTGGCTTAAACCCAACCTTTTACAATGTCATAGTTCCTATGTGGTCACTGACCCGAAAGGTAGTATCGTGGTCGAGTGCGGGAACGCACTTCTGAAAAACGGTTACAAGCTGAAAATCCTGAACACCATCAACTTCAAAAAGTCCATGCACTATAACCCCTTCGCCTATGTCCACAGCGAAAAGGACATTCTCAAACTGGTCACAACCCTGATGACCAACACCAAAGGCGAAGGGTCCGGTGGGGACCCATTTTGGGAGAAAAGCGAACGTCTTTTGCTCACTGCCCTGATCGCCTATCTGCATTATGAAGCCCCGGTGGAGGAGCAAAATTTCGCCACCCTGCTGGAAATGCTCAACACCATGCAGGTGCTGGAGGATGACGAGGAATATCAGAACCCGGTGGATCTGCTGTTTGAAGAACTGGCGAAAAAGAAGCCCAATTCCTTTGCCGGGCGGCAGTACAAACTTTACAAGCTGGCTGCCGGCAAGACCGCAAAATCCATCCTCATTTCCTGTGGTGCCAGATTAGCCCCCTTCGACATCCAAGAGCTGCGTGACCTCACTATGTACGATGAGCTGCAACTGGACACGCTGGGCGATAAGAAAACGGCATTGTTCCTCATCATGAGCGATACGGACAGCACCTTCAACTTCCTCATCAGCATGGTCTACACCCAGCTTTTCAATCTGCTGTGCGACAAGGCAGATGATGTATACGGCGGCAAGCTGCCCGTTCATGTACGGTGTCTCATCGACGAGTGCGCCAACATCGGGCAGATTCCCAATCTGGAAAAGCTGGTGGCCACCATCCGCAGCCGTGAGATCTCCGCCTGCCTTGTTTTGCAGGCGAGAAGCCAGTTGAAAGCCATTTACAAGGATAACGCGGATACCATTGTGGGCAACATGGACAGCCAGATTTTCCTCGGCGGCAGTGAGCCGACCACCCTGAAAGACTTGTCCGAGATGCTGGGCAAGGAGACCATCGACGCCTTCAACACCTCAGACACCCGTGGCAATAGCCCCAGTTACGGCACTACGTTCCAAAAGATAGGCCACGAATTGTTGAGCCGGGACGAGCTGGCGGTGCTGGACGGCGGCAAGTGTATTTTGCAGTTGCGTGGCGTCAGACCGTTTTTGAGCGACAAGTACGACCTGACCCAGCACCCTAACTACAAGCTGACCTCGGACTACGACCCCAAAAACACCTTCGATATTGAAAAATATCTGAACCGCAAAGAAAAAATCCAACCCGGAGATGAGTTCATCGTGGTGGATGCTGATTCGCTCCCGTCTGCCTGACCCGGTAGGCGGTTTTATTTTTATCCCGGTCAGAAAGGTGCACCAGAAAATCAGCCTTGCTGCGGTTATGCAACGTAAAACTACAAGATTTCGGGTGTGTACAAACGACCGGAAACGCTTTATAATAAAGGAGAAAAGACTATGGAATTCTTCAACTCTGCTATCGAAGTTCTTCAGACTCTGGTTGTCGCTCTGGGTGCCGGTCTCGGCGTTTGGGGTGCCATCAACCTGCTGGAAGGTTATGGTAACGACAACCCCGGCAGCAAAAGTCAGGGTATGAAGCAGCTGATGGCTGGCGGCGGTGTTGCCCTGATTGGTATCACCCTGATTCCCCTGCTGAGCGGTCTGTTCGGCTGATCTTTTCCGGGCGGCGATTGCCGCCCCGTACATATTTACTTGCAAGTGTTTCCAGCCCCTCCGTGGCAAACGGATTCTTATTATAAAGTGGAAACGCATTGCAAATCGAATGTTCACTGTTACTTGAAAGGAAGGCGATTTTTATGCAGATTCTGACTCACCTTATTTTTTTGCTTAACCTGCTCAAGACCCTGATCAACCATTTTTCCTGATGGGTGGTGGCGCTGAGTGGAAACCGTTCTCAAAGCGATCTCAGATTGGATAAAGTCGCTGCTGACAGCGGCGATCATGTCCAATCTTTCCGGCCTGTTCGATGATGTGAACACCCAAGTGGGCAGCATCGCCCAGCAGGTCGGCACCAAACCATCCAGTTTTGAACCGCGCGTTTTTGCTATGATCGAAGCCCTCTCCCGGAATGTGGTGCTGCCCATTGCAGGCATAATTTTGACCTTCATTGCCTGTTATGAGCTGATAGAGATGATCACCCAGCACAACAACATGGCACAATTTGAGCCTGCACTGTTGATGAAATGGATCTTCAAAACTGCCATTTCGGTCTGGATGATTTCCAACACCTTCGACATCATCATGGCGGTGTTCGATGTGACGCAGCAGGTGGTGGCAAATTCCAGCGGCATTATTTCCGGCAACACACGGGTCAACGACATCGGGCTTTCCATGCTGCAATCCAGCATGATGCAGATGGACGTAGGCCCCCTGTTCGGGCTGTTCTTGCAGTCCTTCTTCATCGGTATCACCATGCGCATCCTGTCCATCGTGATTTTCGTCATCGTCTACGGAAGAATGATTGAGATCTACATGATGGTCAGTCTGGCTCCGGTGCCCATGGCAACATGGGGCAACCATGAGCAATCCCATGTTGGACAGAACTATCTTCGTTCTCTGTTCGCGCTGGGATTTCAAGGTTTCCTGATCCTGATCTGCGTGGCGATCTACGCTGTTCTGCTCCAGAATGTTGCAATATCCGGGGATGCCATCAACTCGATCTGGAGCATCGTGGGGTATACCGTGCTGCTCTGCTTCTCGCTGTTCAAGACCAGCTCTGTCGCCAAAACTCTGCTGGGTGCCCATTGATTCGGAGGTGAAATTTTGGCAGCTTATATTTCCGTGCCGCGCGATTTCAGCAAGGTGAAGTCCAAAGTAGCCTTCAACCTGACCGCCCGGCAGCTCGTCTGTTTTGGTGCAGCGGCAGTCGTAGGCGTGCCGCTGTTCTTTGTTCTGCGGGACACCGCTGGCAATTCCGGTGCTACCCTCGGCATGATGGCGGTGATGCTGCCCATGTTTTTTCTGGCCATGTACCAGAAGAACGGTCAGCCCGCCGAAAAGATCCTGCGGTACTACCTTCAGGCGCGTTTTATTCGTCCGAAGGTGCGTCCGTACCAGACCCGCAATTACTATGCACTGCTTATGAAGGGAGATGACACCCATGATTCCGTTTCTGAAAAAGAATAAAGACGGCAAAAAGCCGCCCAAGCCCACAGTGCCCCGCACGGCACAGGAGAGCATTCCGTTCCAGCGGATGTTTGAGGACGGCACCTGCCGTGTCCGTCCCGGCTACTACACCCGCACCATCCAGTATCAGGATATCAACTATCAGTTGGCGCAGCAGGAGGACAAGACCGCCATCTTTGAGGAATGGTGCTCTTTTCTCAACTTTTTCGACAGCTCTATCCACTTTGAACTGTCTTTCGTGAATACCGCCACCGATTCGGCAGACTTCGAGAAGTCCATCCGCATCCCGTACCAGCAGGATGGCTTTGATGATGTGCGAGCCGAGTACAGCCAGATGTTGCGGCAGCAGCTTTCCAAGGGAAACAACGGCCTGACGAAAACAAAGTTTCTGACCTACGGCATCGAGGGCGACAGCATGGCGCAGGTCAAACCTCGGTTGGAGCACATCCAGAACGACCTGATGAACAACTTTCACAGGTTGGGCGTTCTGGCAAAGCCGTTGGACGGTACGGAGCGTCTGCGGCTGATGCACGGGATGCTGAACATGGATGGAGCCAACAAGTTCCACTTCAACTGGAAAGACCTTGTGCCCAGTGGTCTGTCCGTAAAGGATGCCATTGCCCCCACTGCGCTGGCGTTTAAGAACAGCCGCACCTTTCAGATGGGCGGCATCTTCGGAGCGGTCAGCTTTCTGAATATCACGGCTTCTGACCTGAGCGACCAGTTGCTGAAGGATTTCCTTGATATGGATTCCAGTCAGATCGTTACCATGCACATCCAGTCCGTTGACCAGAACAAGGCCATCAAAACCATCAAGCACACCATCACGGAACTGGACCGCAGCAAAATCGAAGAGCAGAAAAAAGCCGTCCGCGCAGGATACGATATGGACGTGCTGCCGTCTGATTTGGCAACCTACGGCAGAGATGCCAAGGCACTTTTGAAGGAATTACAGAGCCAGAACGAGCGGATGTTCCTTGTCACTTTTCTGGTGCTGAACACCGGCAAGACCGAGCAGGAACTGGAAACCAACGTGTTTCAGGCAGTCAGCATTGCCCAGAAGCACAACTGCGAATTATGCCGCCTTGATTTTCAGCAGGAGCAGGGGCTTATGTCCTCGCTGCCGCTGGCAGACTGCCAAATCGAGATCCAGCGCGGTCTGACCACCAGCAGCACGGCAATTTTTGTGCCGTTTACCACGCAGGAGTTGTTCGACAACGGCAAGGAAAGCCTGTATTATGGCTTGAACGCTCTGTCCAACAACCTGATTATGGTTGACCGCAAAAAGCTGAAGAACCCCAACGGTCTGATTCTGGGCACTCCCGGTTCCGGTAAATCCTTCAGCGCAAAGCGTGAGATCTGCAATGCGTTCCTCGTGACGGACGATGATATTATCATCTGCGACCCGGAATGTGAGTACGCTCCGCTGGTGGAGCGTCTGCATGGGCAGGTCATCCACATCAGCCCTGCCAGCACCCAGTATATCAACCCGATGGACATCAACAGCAACTATTCGGAAGAGGATAACCCGCTGGCTTTGAAAGCCGACTTTGTGCTATCCCTGTGCGAACTGGTGGTGGGAGGCAAAGAAGGCTTGCAGCCGGTGGAAAAGACGGTCATTGACCGCTGCGTCCATGTGATCTATCGCAAGTATTTCGAGAATCCCACCCCGGAAAATATGCCGCTGTTGGAAGATCTGTACAACGCCCTGCTGACGCAAGATGAACCGGAAGCCCGCCATGTGGCGGCTGCGCTGGAAATCTACGTCAAGGGCAGTCTGAACATTTTCAACCACCACACCAACGTGGATATCAATAACCGCATCGTCTGTTTTGACATCAAACAGCTTGGCAAGCAGCTGAAAAAACTCGGTATGCTCATCGTGCAGGATGCTGTGTGGGGGCGTGTCACCGCCAACCGTAGTGCCGGAAAATCCACCCGGTACTATGCAGACGAGTTCCACCTTTTGCTGAAAGAGGAGCAAACTGCGGCATACAGCGTTGAAATTTGGAAGCGTTTTCGTAAGTGGGGTGGCATCCCGACAGCCCTAACGCAGAACGTCAAAGATCTGCTGGCAAGTCCTGAAGTATCGAATATTTTCGAGAATTCGGACTTTGTGTATATGCTCAATCAGGCCAACGGAGACCGGCAGATTCTCGCAAAGCAGCTCAACATCTCGCCCCATCAGCTTTCCTATGTGACCCACTCCGGCGAAGGTGAGGGGCTGCTGTTTTTCGGTAACGTGATCCTGCCCTTTGTTGACCACTTCCCGAAAGACCTTGAACTCTACCGCATCCTTACGACCCGCCTTTCCGAAGTTGCGGAGGCGCAAAAGCATGAGTGAGAAACAGCCGAAGCTGAAATTCGAGGAGGAAAAGGAGCGCACGGCTACGCGCTCCCCTCCGAAAAAGTCTAAAGTGGAGCAGACGGTGCCCAAAAAGAAAAAGCTGAAACTGGATGCAGATAAGGCTGCGGAAAAGGCACAGCATCTGCGGTTTGGCAAGGCGGAACTGACCCCGGACGAGTTGAGCCGGTTGAGCAAGGCGCAGAAGCGTGAAATGTACGCCGCCCATGCCGCTCGCTCTGCGGTGCACCGGGAAGTTGACCAGTACGAGGATGACAATGTAGGCACACAGGCGTTGAGCGAGGGCGAAAAAGCGGCAGGAAATGTCCGGGACGTTTCCAAAAGCCGCTATGCCCGGAAGCTCAAGAAAAAAGCCAAGACACAGGGCAAGAAAGGCTCCAAAACCGCAAGATCTTCTGCACAGGAGCCGACTGCAGCACAAGATGCAGGCACATCCGGCACTGGCGAGGGCGGCTCCAACTGGCTTTCCCGGTGGCGGCAGAAACAGGACATCCGACAGAGCTACTATGCCGCCGCCCGATCGGGCACGGCGGCGCAGACCGCAGGCGGCAAAGCGGCATCCAACGGTGCATCTGCCGCCCGGTCCGGCGTGGAACAGGCGGTGGAGAAAGGCAAAACTGCCGTCAGCACCGCCGTAAAGGGGCTGATGAATGCCGCCAAGGGCAACGCACACGTTCTGGTGATCGTGGGCGTTTTTCTTTTGCTCATCCTCATGGTGATGTCCGGCTTTTCCTCCTGCGGCATCCTCTTTTCCGGCGGCACACAGGTGTCCGGGCAGACCATGTACTCTGCTGAGGACAGGGACATCCGGGGCGCAGAACAGGATTACAAGAAGCTGGAAAAGGAACTGGATAAGAAAATCAAGCGCACCCCCGCCGACCACCCCGGCTACAACGAGTACCAGTATCACCTTGACCCCATCGAGCATGACCCGTGGCAGCTCACTTCGTATTTGACCACACTCTACGACGACTACACCCGGTCAGAAGTGCAGGGCAAACTGAAGGAAACTTTCAAAAAGCAGTACAAGCTGACCACATGGGAGGAGGTGCAGATACGGTATATGACTGTCTGGGTCATCAGCCCGTTGGGAATCCCGGTTCCCACGCAGGTGCCCTATGAGTACCGCATCTTCCACACCAAGCTGGTCAATCGTGGCTTGGAGGTGGTCATCCGGGAAGAATTGAATGCCGACCAATGGAAACGGTACGAGATCTTTCAGGACACCTTGGGCGGTCGGCCATATCTGTTCAACGGCGGACTGCCGCCCGGTGGCTCCGATGGCTCCGGCACACCGGGTATCGACTATCAGGTTCCGGCAGAAGCCCTGACGGATGAGGAGTTCGCCGCCATCTACAAGGAAGCCCAAAAGTATGTTGGCACACCCTACGTCTGGGGCGGCTCCACCCCGGAAACCGGGTTCGATTGCAGCGGCTATGTCTGCTGGGTCTACAACCAGAACGGCTACGATGTAGGGCGCACCACCGCCAACGGCTTGTGGAACAAGAGCCAGCACATCAGCGAGTCAGAAGCAAAGCCCGGTGACCTTGTTTTCTTCGAGGGAACGTATGATACCCCCGGAAAAAGTCACGTTGGAATCTACCTTGGCAATGGCATGATGGTCAGTGCCGGAGACCCCATCAAGTACGCAAACATTCACTCGTCCTACTGGCAGAAATATCTGTCCGGTTTTGGACGGCTTTCAAAATGATTGGAGGAGTTTTATGAGCGAAAAATCGGATAAGCTGCGGGCGATGCTGGAAAAAGAGAAGGAACGCCGCATCAAACTGAACAACCGCATCGAGATTCTGGAGCGGCGCATTCAGGAGGAGGATTCCGCCGAGGTCAACGAGATGGTGCGGACTGCAAAGGTCACGCCGGAACAGCTTGCTGCTCTGCTGCGGCAGTCCGCAACCGCCACCCCGACCCCGGCTGCGCTGTCTGCCGTGGGTGCAACTTTTGAGAAGGAGGTCGATGCAGATGAAGATTAAGAAACTGGGTGCGCTGCTGGTATCGGCGGCACTGTGTGCTGGCATGGCGGCTCCCGCTTTTGCCTTTGAAGGCGAAGCTGCCCCCGTGGAGCAGCCTGTTCTGCCGGAAGTGGTGGAGGAAGATGTTGTCACCGTCACGGACGAAACCTCTGGTGCCCTGACCCCGGAGGGCAACCTGACGCTGGTGGACGATTACCACACATCCTACTCGGACGGCTCTGGCCAGCAGTTCATTACGCTGGTGTCAAAGTCGGGAGCCACCTTCTATCTGGTCATTGATAGGAATAGTAAAGGGGCGCAGACCGTCCACTTTATGAATCTGGTGGACGAAGCCGACCTGCTGGCGCTGATGGAAGAAGATGCCGCCGATGCCTATACCGCTGAAAAAGAAGCGGCGGCGCAGGCGGAACAGGACAGGCTGAAAGCCGAGGAAGAAGCCAAGAAAGCTGCGGAAGAAGCGGCAGCATCCGGCACGGAACAGCCCAAGGAAAACAAGGTCACAAAGATCGCATCCGGCTTTCTGGGCGTAGTCGTGCTGATTGCGCTGGCGGCAGGCGGCGGCTTCTACGCTTTCGCAAAACAGAAGCAGAAAAAGCAGGCCGAAAAAGAAGCCCTTGACCCCGATGCAAACTACACCGAGGACAAGGGCGATTTTGAGATTCCTACCGATATGCCGGATGAGGGCGAAGCCCCGGACGAGCAGGACACCGAACCCATCTGATTTCAAGGCGGCATTTGCCGCCGTACATATTGCAATCCGAAACAGATTGGAGGGAACGCTTATTTTAATTCTAGTTGTAGCAGAAAAGCCCTCGGTTGCCATGTCCTACGCCAAAGTCCTCGGTGCCACCAGCCGTCAGGACGGCTACCTTGAAGGGAACGGCTATCTCGTCAGCTGGTGCGTTGGTCATCTGGTGGAACTGGCACCGCCCAATGTCTACGATGCCAAATACGTCAAGTGGAGCATTGCAGATTTGCCCATCCTACCGCAGAAGTGGCAGTATCTGGTGTCTGCCAGCACCAAAAAGCAGTTTGGCATCCTGCAAAAACTCATGCACCGCCCGGATGTGGACAGCGTGATCTGTGCTACGGATGCAGGATAGTGCGGTTGGGTGACTCAAGAGAAAGAAAAAAGAGACCTCATCTCGTCAAAAAACTAAATCATAAAAGCATCAAAGAGGGCATTCAAATGAAACAAAATCGAATTTTTGACCAGAATAGTTCTCAAAAAGCACGTTCTTGGCACTATAATATGGACACCAACCGAGCGGAAGCCCAGTTCGCTGATGGCTCTGCCATTGCCATTGACTGCCTTGCCATCGAGGACGAATACGGCAATACCCCGGCACAGCGAGCTGAACTTGATTGGCTACTATACAACAAGCCCTTGGAGTGCGTCCAGCTTGTGCTGAGTGGTGAGATTGAGCATTATCTCTCACTTGGCTGTGACCATGGCAAACTGAAAGACTAACCTCTAAATAGGCCAAACAACCCGCTACTTGCAGTCGCTGCAAATGGCGGGTTGTTTGCTTATTTTAAGTTTTTCCTTTGCTCATAGTAGTGCAAAATCAATGTAGTGCAAAATCAATGGCCCAACGGTCAAAGAAATCACAAATATCAGGCAAATCTACTGGTTTCTTATAAATGTCATTCTAAAATTCAATGGATTTTGCTATTTCTAGCACTTGTTTTTTCGACACGAAAGTCGATTTAACCCTATATTTTATGTATCTCTCGATGATTTCAAGTTTGCCATTTTGGGGGCTTGATTATTGAGAAAATTCTAAATTCCAAAAAGGTCTATCATTTTCATCAATCGCATCGTTATTGAGAATAAGCACTGCACCACCACTTAACAGAGGAGGCAGCTGTAAATAGCTTATATTATTTATTGAGAAAATGAAACGCTATTGCAACAGTTGAATACTGTATATTTTATCAAATTGATACGGATCTGATAGCAACACCTTACCGTTTGATATCACAAGAATGCTTTCGCCTTCTTTAAGATACGACAACTGAAGATTTCCTTTCAAGTAGTTTGATACGCCATAAATTATATAATTGTCATCCGTATCATATAATTGATTTTTTGCAGTCGCATAAATACAATTGTTCTTCAGGTCAACTTCTTCAATTATAAGTTCCGATTTTTTTCTTCCGAATGTATTCGATTGAAATAGAATGCAGAGAACCACTGCCACAAATGCTATGCCAACCATAATCTTCCGTTTGCATTTCATTTTATCAACCTCTGTATGAAAGGAACAGCGTATAAAGCGATTGTGTTATTCTCAATGCCCCTGTATAAGAAGTTGGATATGAAGAACCATCAATTGTGCTTCCATCTTTATGGATTCCGATAGCTACATACCCAGCTCCAGAAATATATTCTACAAGAGGACCACCACTAAAGCCACCTGTCAAATCCCAATCGCCCTTGAGATATTTTGAAGTCTGACTTCTAATATACCCAGAAGATTTACACATCCGATATCTCGCATCGGCACCATTTATTTGGCTCGGATAGCCATAAGCATACACCAACTGTGATGATGAATAATTGCTAGACTGCCAATGTAACCCAAGCCATCCCGTTTTCGTTCCTAAATTATTCTTGAGCGTAATAATCGCCCAATCCTCCGAACTTGTTCCAGCAAGATAAGAATCACTAACAATCATCGAACTTGCCGATACATTTTCGCTTCCAAAAGGTTTACTATTATCAGATCGAGCAGGTGCGACATTTACCGACTTAACGTAGGCTTTTTCCTTTATACTGTATAGATTATGTGCTGCTGTTGCAAGTGCATTAGGCCCAATCATAAATCCAGAACCATAATTTGTCCCTCCATTATTGGTCGTTATCTGTAGGCATACCGTACTACAATATGGTGTTGCCGTTGGATTATCAACAACAGTGATATCATTGCTTCCGATAATCGCATACAGATCGGATAGATCAATATCCGAAATCTTTCCATTTGGAAAATAGCCTGCAGTTGTCTCTCCATCCGTGAAGGAATTGGTTTCAACTATAATTTCCTCTATAGATTCTTCTTTTGTATCAAAATCGTATCTATGGTATCTCTCGATATGAGATTTGCTTCCATCACTTTGATTATCTGCAAAAGCAGTCAGCCCAGAGTTAAGCTCCATTGAAGAAAGAGCCACAATCCCACTTGCTTTCAAAAAAATTCTACGAGATATTTTTTCACTAGCTATTTTAATTTTCCTTCTTTACTTTTAGAGTATACACAAGATTTCTTATACATCAGTTGCTCTGCATTGGAAACACCTCCGTAAAATTTTTCATACGTTAGAGCCATCCTTATTTTAGATTTCAACTTTTACTTTCGCAAAAAAATAAATACCACTGATTTTTTATCCAATAGCCGTGCTAAGATTTATCTCTATGGGATTCAACACATGCGTCTGCTGGCACAACCAAGCCCAATTGTTCACTGTAGTAGTAAACAAGTCGTCATAGTTGTTGTCATATGCAAAATCAAATGTGTCATGAACGGTAATCAAGTAATACATTATAGAATTACCAATCATGAAGCCTGTTCCAGAGGTGCTTACCCTATGCAATGCATAGAATAAATCTGCATTATCAGACTTTTGAATTGTAAAAGACCAACTTCCTCCACTAAAATCTTTCAAGCCACTATTAAGTACTTTGTTTTTATAATTATTAAAAACTGTTGTCGTGTTTAACTTGTCAAGCAATGGCGTCGAAGAATCCGTCACACTCTCAGAATAGTCAATATTATATACAGAGAATTCAACCATAAGAGCCGCACATTCATATCCCTTATCCCGTGCAATTTGCGCAGCTGCCAACCATGCAAGCTGTGTATTATTTAACAAATTTCCAGATGCACGTGTTTGATCTTCATCTTTCATCTTATCGATAAACTTATTTAATTCATCTATCGACATTCCCGAAAAATCAACATGATACTTATCATTCATGCTTTGAATAACAGGATTGCTAGCTTTACGGCTGCTTATGTTAGCAGCATAAGACACAGTATTTATCGAAAACAAAAAACACACTGAAAGAATTAATGATACGAACCTCTTCATAACGAACCTCCTTAAATTCTGTACTCTACTATATAAATTGTGTGCTTCTCATCATCCCAGACAACGAGACTAAAATTCACATCTTCAGAATGTAAAAGCAATGTATTCATTTCGGCTTCCGAGCGTAGTTCCTTATGCTGACTATTATCATAAAGAAAAAAATTTCCACTTGCAATTTCAGGAATCACAAAATCTAATCCAAAATATGACGACACATTTTTTAATATAGAAGATATGGTTGGAGAATCATTAATTTTCTCCCATGAATCGAGTTGATGAATAATTTTGGCTGCATCCACATCGTAGTATACCGCTAACATTATCCCATCATTTTGCAATCCGCCATAAGCCTCATATATCAACGATTCAGAGTATGTTGCTTTTCCAATTTTGAATTGTTTCAAATAATCTCGTTTTTCATATTTGCTTTTTCTTCCAAGCATAAAGCCCAAAAGCAAACACAGTGCGACTATAGCTAGGTATCGGATAACTCGCGTTGGTCTCGCCTTTATAATTACCTCACACCTTTCTAACTTGCTGAAATATATAACAAACTCCACTTATCTACTGGTACTTCCGGTAATGGTTTCGCTCCGTCCATCGGAATAGCTAAAGGTCGCAGAATACTCAAGCCTATAAGATTTTCCGGGCTTAGTGTTAAAGCTACTGCTCACCATGCAGGTTGAGGTCGTGCTGCTGTTTGAGCAGCTACTTACTTTTTGCCATGTTCCAATTGTCCCCTTTTCATAGAGAACGCCTGAAACGCTGATTTTCTTTACTCCAGTTCGAGTCTGGGCATCAACCTGATAGTATGTTTGGTAAATAGATCCGTTGACCGTACTATCGCCTACATACCGTTCAGACTTTTCAGCGGCCATTGCGGTGCAGGCAAAGCTCAAGAGAATCACCGCTGAAACAACAATGGACAACAAACGCTTTTTCGACATAGACATACACCTCCGTTTTTTTGCTCCCATCAAGAGCCTTTGTATAATCAACGCAATTCGCATTCGCTTCGTTTCAATTTTCAGGAGAAAATTTTTCAAATTTTCCATCTTTGTAAGTTCAGACAAAAAGAAAGCCAGACATTTGTGAACTCTCACAAGTGTCCAGCTTTCTTAACGGATACCTTCCGCAATTTTCATAATCTCATCGTATGGAATGTTTCCCATAACGGTATGTGTAATCCCCCGATGTTCCCAACTTAGAGTATAAACATTCTTTCCATGTTCATCCGTACTGGTTCCAAGTACACCATCTGCTTCTCCGACCTTTACGGTTTCGTACACTGTATGCTCATTATCAAACAGGGACTGCTGCCCTGGCTGGATAATTGAGCAACGGACTGTGTAGCTTTCCTCTGTTTCTTTTGACGAGTAAACATGTAAAAAGTTTTCTGCTCGCTCAAATTTCTGCACATCGTCCATTTCAAAGCCGTTCGGCACATAATGGTCGCTGTATCCATCCGGGAGCCACTCCAGCGGTTCGCCATCCACCTGATAAGTCAGCTGCATCTCAATGGGCAGAAATTTTTGAATCATCGTATAGACTGCCCTGCGGAAATCAGCGCTGACCGCAAGAGCACCAACCGTCAGCATTACGAGTGTCAATGCCGCAATTAGTACTCGTTTCAACACTGGGTGGTGCTTTTTCTTCTTTAAGGCCTCTGTCATTCGTTCGTCCCATTGGGACGTATCTGGGTAGATTTCCTCAAACTGCTTTGGCGTTGGAAGCGAATCCAGTTCTCTTTGCGCATCTGCACGAAGTGCCATCATCAAAGCCGCATCAAATGAAATGTCTGTCCGCTCACTCATGGCTGTTCATCTCCTTCCATAATAGTTTTCGTCCTCGAAAGAGCCGTGTTCGTACCACTTCATCCGTTAATCCCAGCGATTTTGCAATCTCACGGTTTGTATATCCCATTGCCAAAAGGCGTAGCGGATCACGGTACATCGGTTTCATTTGGCCAATCAGTTCTGTTAGACGTTCAATGTTATCGGTGCTAACTGCTGCATCATCCGGCACCGGAGCGGCATCTGGTTCGTTTGGGACATCTTCCAGCAATTCTTCTCGTTGTTTGCGAAGCATATCATATGCACGGCTTCTACTACAACTAACGAGATAAGCAGCGAGTTCGTGACAGTTTTCTCGATGAATTTTAGAAAAATTTTTTGCAACGTACAAAAATACCTCTTGTAGCACATCCTCTGCCAGATACGAATCATCCATGATTTTGTAAGCGGTATGGTAAACCAGCCGTTTGTATGTATTGTACACCTCGGTAAAATCTTCTTCAAAGTTTCGATCATCAAGCACACTTAGATATAACGCAAGCAACGCAGTCACCTCTATTCACATTGATTGTGTGTAGTGTACCACGAACCAATAAAAATGTCGAATACAACCAACTTTTGAAAAGGAGCGTGATGCCATTGACCCAACCGAAAACCGATCTCGCCTATCTCCGCAGCGAGAAAGCCAAAGCAGAACAGCAGCTGCGCTACTACCAGCACCGGGAGAAAATTCTGGAACACCAGATACCGGAGCTGACCCGCAAGGCCCGTGTGCATCGGCTGTGTACCCGTGCCGGAATGCTGGAAAGTTTTCTGATTGCGCCGGAAGAACTCACCAACGATCAGGTGATGGAGCTGCTGAAAATTGCGTTCCGTCAGCCGGAAGTTGCGCTGGCTCTTGCAAAGATGATTCACGACCTGCACGAAAGCCGCAGCGTTCCGCACCCTTTAGAATAAAGGGCGCAATTATACACCGTTCCGGTGAAATTGCGGTCTTGCAGACGGCTCGATGAAATCGAAGCTGGCGTTTGTGCGCCAGCCCGATTCCATCCCAAGGAAAACTGCATTTTCCTTGCGCTGCTTTGCAGCTATCCTTTTGCGGCTCCCGCCTGAGATCGAAGCGCATGGCACTCCGTTCTAAGGCGGCGAGCAAAACCGAATACAATTCCAGACCGTTCACCAAGAGCAATCTTGCTGGGCGGTCTTTTTGTTTGGGGGTGATGCCTATTCCGTGTCCGCATTTCAAAATTACCATCGTCAAGCGCAGCCAAGGGCAGTCCGCTGTTGCCGGGGCCGCTTACCAAAGCGGCGAACGGCTGTTCAGCGAGTACGACCAGAGAACAAAATTCTACAACAAGAAGAAAGAGCTTGTCCACGCTGAGATCATGCTGCCATCCTATGCGCCGCCCGGATATGCAGACCGGGCGACCCTCTGGAACGCCGTAGAAGCTGTGGAGAACCAGTGGAACTCCCAGCTTGCCCGGCGCATCGTGCTGGCGTTTCCGGTGGAGGTGCCGAAAGAACAGTATCTCTCCATGATAAAGGAATTCTGTCAGGAGCAGTTTGTTTCCAAGGGTATGATTGCTGACTTTGCCATCCACGACAAAGGAGATGGCAACCCACACACTCACATTCTGCTGACGCTCCGGGCAATGGACGAACATGGCAATTGGCTCCCGAAAGCCCAAAAGGTATACGACCTTGACAAAAACGGTGAGCGCATCCAGCTCCCCTCTGGCAACTGGAAGTGCCACAAGGAAAACACGGTGGACTGGAACGACCAGAAGTATGCCGAGGTCTGGCGGCACAGCTGGGAGACCATCACCAACCGCTATCTGGAAGCTGCTGGCAGACCAGAACGTGTTGACCTGCGCTCCTTTGAGCGGCAGGGCATCCAGCAGATACCGACCGTCCATCTCGGTCCCGCTGCATACCAGATGGAAAAGCGTGGAGTGGAAACCTTTCTCGGCAACCTGAACCGGGACATTCGAGCCGCCAACAGCCTGATGCAGTCCATCCGCAGTGCAATTCGTGGGCTGCAACGCTGGATCGAAGACCTGACTGAAAAGAAGCAGATTCTTCTGGACGCACTGGAAAAGGCGAAGGAGCCCACGCTGTCCGACCTGCTGGTGGATTACTTCAATCTTCGCAACGAGCAGCGCAGCGATTGGTCTGGCAAGGCAAAACTGAAATGCACAGTCCGGGACTTTGAGGAAGTCAAACAGGCGGTGGACTATCTGAAAGCCCATTCCCTGAACACCATCGAGGATTTGAACCAAGCCATTGACAGCTTAAACCAGACCGCCGCCCCTCTCCGCAGGCAGTTGAAGCAGAACGAAAACCGTATGCGGGCAATCGCCCAGATCAAAGACGCTGCCGCCGTCCATGCCAAGCTGAAGCCCATCCACGATACCTTTATAAAGAAGAACTTCAAGCTGACAAAGAATGCCTATGCCAGCCAGCACAAGGAAGAACTGGACGCTTTCAATAAAGCTGTCCGCACTCTGATGAAGCTGAACGGCAGCACAGCGGTGGATTTTTCGGCATTGGATGCCGCATTTTCTGCGCTGCAATCCAGCAGCGCAGAACTGCGTACCCAACTGGAAATCTTGCAGCCGGACATCTCCGCCCTGAAAAACATCCGCAAATATATCGACATGGTGCTGAATAAGCAGCAGCTTTCCGCACCGGGCGGCAAGACCTCGGAAAAGGAATCGGTGCTGAAACAGCTGGAGCAGCTTGAGCAGAAAAAGTCCAACCACAAAACGATTTCCACCACCCCAAACCGCGAAGAATCGCTCTAAACGATCTTTCTGTCACCGATATGCCGTTGCAATCAGTGGCAGAAATACATAATTCATTTGTTTTTTGCTGGCTTTTGGCTATTCTCGCTGGCTAGTGACTAAAGGCGTATTTTTAAGGCGGAAATTTTCTCCAACACCCCCCATTTTAGGCCACTTTTTCTGTTAATAGTAGAAGTGTTTCTTTGAAGACCAGTCATTTGTGACCTTTTTGTTAATTCTCAAAAAGATGGTTGTCTTTGGGCTGTTTTCGTTGCCTACCTATTGAGAGGATTTTTTCAAAAGCGGAGATTTGGTTTCAAGAATTACAATTCAATTACAAGTTTCTCACCAATGCTACGAAACAGACGTTCTCGATGCCTACCAAGTGTAGGGCATCTTTTTCAAGACCATTCTCGGACTATTATGACGTTTTGTTTACAAAATTGCTTGCAATGCTACGAAATGGCCTTTTTCATCGGCTACCAAGTAGAAGGATGTTTTTCGTCCGTCAAAGTCCAGAAATCTTCCATATGTTCCTTGACAAGTGAATAGTTCAATCGTCCGGTACTTCACAAAAGGTACTTCTGTAACTCGCAGCCCGGTCATAACGAAGACGGGGTGGCTGAAATGCCAATGGTGCGGTGCAAGCCCGCCGCCGGACGATTCCCCACTCCTAGGGAAGTCGAGGACCAATATGGGAGACCTTAACTTATTAACGCAGTTGAGCACTTGTTTCGTGCTTTTCTGCGACTGGAGAATTGGAACCCTCCAATTCTCGTTACATACTCTTTGTTCCTGATTTCTGCTTCAGCTGGAGGTGATCAACATTTCAGAATATCTTACCACGCAAACTCCGCTGCCGCCGTTTCTCCCATACCCACGCTTCCTTTTGGAACTTGACCTGAGTCAGACTGCAAAAATGACTTATGTGCTGCTACTCGACCGTGCCACACTCTCGCAGAAAAATCTCTGGATAGATGAACGTGGATTCGTGTTTGTCATTTTTACGATTTGCTCTTTGGCTGAGCAGCTAGGGCGCAGCACTGTCAGTGTTTCCAGTGCGCTTAAGGAATTGGACGCTGCGGGATTGATTGAGCGCAGACGAACGCGGTTTTCTTCGCCCAATCACATCTTTGTGAAAATTCCAAATGTTGAATAGTTCTGCGTTTTTCACGATTCAAGAACCGCCAAAATCACGATTCTGTGATGCAGATTCTTAATGGCATCTGCAAAAGATATTTTTCCTATGCAGTATAGCAGCCTTTAAGACTGTATCGAAGAAAACTTTCACCTAACCAACGTAATAAAACAAAAAGAGAAAAACGAATAGAATCCATCCATTCCTTTCCGTATTTGCACCACATGAATGAGGAGGTCTGCCCTTGAACAAAGAAAAATCTGAGAAGAAGCCCACCACACGCAAACGTGCGCCGAGAAGTCCGAAGTCCGTGCGCCTGATCGTGGAACGCCATTATATCGGCAATGTGCCGATGAATACGCTTTTTCAGCGGCTTGTGGAAGAAGAAATTCGTAAAACTGCCGAATCGTATCTCGCCGCTGGCTAATTGGACGTTTTACTGCGGAAAAGGGCTTGCATCGTCACGCAGCATCCGCTACAATGTGATTGATGAGGTCTCTTTTCCATTATGGAGGTACACATGGAAAAGGACAAAAAAGTAACTGCTTTATACTGCCGACTGTCAAAAGATGACGGTTCAAACAGCGAAAGCCTGAGCATCCGCACTCAAAAGTCAATGCTTATGGAGTATGCCACACGCAACGGTTTCGGGAATTGCCAGTACTATGTTGATGATGGTTACAGCGGTACGAACTCTGACCGCCCTGCCTTTCAGGAACTTCTGGATGATATCCGGGAAGGAAAGGTGGCAACAGTCATTACCAAAGACCAGTCCCGACTTGGACGCAACCACATCGAAACCGGAACGTATATGGAAATCTTCTTTCCTGAACACGGTGTCCGCTATATTGCAATCAACGATGGTTATGATTCCAACGAGCAATCTCAGATGGATATTGCCCCGTTCCGAAACATCATCAATGAAATGTACGCCAAAGACACTTCCCGAAAGATCAAGAGTGCCCTTCGGACACGCAAGAAAAGTGGAAAGTATATCTCCAGCGGCGCACCGTTTGGCTACCAGAAAGACCCTGCCGACCACAATCACCTTGTGATCGACCCGAACACCGCCCCCGTTGTTGAGTATATCTATTCAATGGCAGAGGAAGGGCTGGGGCTTCACCGCATCGCCAAGCGGCTCCACGATGAAAAAGTCTTGAAGCCGTGTTACTACAAGAAAGAGATGTTTGGCCGCTTTATTGATGATGAAAAGATGTATGATTGGGACAGTGCCTATATCAGTCAGGTTCTGCACAGCCCAGTCTACGCCGGACACATCATCTACGAAGCCAAGCCCACCGTGTCCATGAAATCCAAAAAGCGGCGTTATATTCCGTTTGAAGAACGCGCTATCGTTCCGAATACACATGAAGCAATCATCCCACAAGACCGTTGGGAGAACGTGCAGCGAATCCTTTACAGCCGTTCCAGTAGTTTTATGTGCGATAAGACCGACTACGACAATATCTTCAAAGGCATCGTCCGCTGTGCAGACTGCGGCAGAACGATGTTAGTCAAGGTCGAGCACAGGCGCAAACGTAACAGTGTTCTGGATCAGACCTTTTATTGTTGCAGCACTTATCGGAAATATGGTGCGAAAGCCTGTGACTCGCATAATTTGGAAGCCCGTGTTCTGCATGAAGCTGTCTTTGCGGACATTCAGGCACACGCAAAGGCCGCTGTGAGCAATCGGGAAGCCCTTGTGAAGAAGATTGCAAATCAGATGCACCTCCGGGTGTCCTCTGACCGGGCGCAGCACAAACGGGATTTGAAGCAGTGTAAAGCACGAATCGCAGAAATCGAAGACCTGTATGCAAAACTTTATGAGGACGTATCAAAGGGACTTCTCCCGGAGAAACGTTTTCAAATGCTTGCAGATCGCTACGACAAAGAACAGGCTGAACTGACCGAGAAGATTGAGCAGTACGAGCGGGAAGGCCGTGCTGAACACGATCAGCTGGACAAGATTCAGGATTTTATTGATGAAGTCAGCAAGTACGCTGGTATCACCGAACTGAACTATAAGATTCTGCATCAGCTGATTGACAAGATTCTGGTATCCAGAGCGGAAAAGGTCGATGGCGAATACGTCCAGAAAATCCAGATTTTCTACCGCTTTATCGGCCCATTGGATGCCATCGAGTAACAAAGTCAGAAAAGTCACCTCCGAGAACTATCCTACAGACGCAGGGCGTGAGGGCGAACTCATCTTCCGGCTGGTGTACCAGCAAGTGGGCTGCAAAAAGCCCTTCTCTCGTCTGTGGCTGTCCAGCATGGAGGAATCTGCCATCCGGGAGGGCTTTGCCCACCTCAAACCGTCAACTGAATACGATGCGCTGTACAATGCAGCACTCTGCCGGGAACGTGCCGACTGGATGATCGGAATCAATGCGTCCCGGCTTTTTTCGTGCCTGTACGGTCAACCGCTGGCGGTGGGGCGTGTTATGACCCCGGTGCTTGCCATGACGGTGGTGCGGGAAGCCGCCATTGCCGCCTTTGTGCCGGAGAAGTTCTACACGGTAGATCTGGAACTGACCAGCGGCTGCACGGCATCCAGCCGCCGCATTCCCGAAAAATCCGTTGCCGAAAACCTGCTGGAAGCCTGCCGAAAGGAGATGGTAGCAACGATCCAGCGCATCACCCGCAAGGAAAAATCCGAAAATCCGCCGCCGCTGTACGATCTGACCACCCTTCAGCGAGATGCCAACCGCCTGTTGGGATACAGCGCACAGCAGACGCTGGACTATGTGCAGAGCCTGTATGAGAAGAAACTTACCACTTATCCCAGAACTGATAGTTGCTATATCACTGACGATGACGAGGAAATGCTGGAGGAACTGACTGAGGAACTGGAAAGTTTTCTCGATATTACTCCGGCAGATGTAGACGAGGCTGTGCCCCGGACACGGCGCACCGTCAACCGGGAAAAAGTCACCGACCACCACGCCATCCTGCCCACCCGTAGTATGCTGCATGCCGATTTGGATGCACTGCCCAAGGGCGAGCAGAACGTCCTGAAGCTCATCATCGCCCGGACACTGATGGCAGTCAGCAAGCCCTTCCGGTATCTGGAAACCCTGCTGACCACCGAATGTGCCGGAGAGGAGTTTACCGCCAAGGGCAAGGAGGTTCTGGAAGAAGGTTGGAAAGCGGTGGAGCGCAAGGTGCTGGCAGACATCCTGAATCGGAAGCAGGAACTCACCGCCCTGCCCAACGCAGCGGAAAACGAGTGCGGCATCCTCAACGCCGAACTGAAAGAGGGGCAAACATCCCCGCCGAAGCATTTCACCGAGGACCTTCTACTTCATGCGATGGAAACCGCCAGTGCAGACAGTATGCCGGAGGGTGTGGAACGTCAGGGCATCGGCACCCCGGCCACCCGCGCCGCAACTATTGAAAAGCTGGTACAGAAGGGCTTTCTGGAACGAAAGGGCACCAAGAAAACCAAAGTGCTGCTGCCCACGGATAAGGGAAAAGCCCTCATCACCGTAATGCCCGAAGAAATCCAATCCCCGGAAATGACCGCTGATTGGGAAACAAAACTGCTGCAAATCGAGCGCAGCGAAATGGAGCCGGAAACTTTTATGACTGAAATCAAAGAGACGATTTCCTCGCTGGTAACGACCACCGAGGCTGCGAAAGGAGCGAATGCGCTTATGAAAAACAAAATTATTGGTGTCTGCCCGAACTGCGGTAAGCCTGTCGTGGAGCGTGAAAAGGGCTGGTTCTGCGAGAACCGGGAGTGCCGTTTTGTCCTGTGGAAGGACAATGCGTTCTTCAAGCGTCTGGGCAAGCGTCTGGATACTCATGTGGCAGACAAGCTGCTGCGGGATGGCCGTGTCCGCCTGAAGGACTGCAAGAGTGCCAAGGGCAAGACCTACAATGCCACCGTGCTGCTGTCCTGTGAAGCCGATGGCCGCAGCAAGTTTTCGCTGGAATTTGAAGGTGGGTGCTGATGGAGCAGATAAAAGAAGCGGTCTACCTTATCAACGATGAACGTTATCTGCATCTCCGGGAAAACGGTGCAGGGGTCGGCTTTGCCACTTATAACAAGGTAACTGGCGAGCCGCTGGAAAGTGGGCAGATCTCGGAAAAGAATCTGCCGCCAGATGGACAAAACACCATCCCTGCCGCCCGGAACTGGTATCTGTTTGAACTTTCGGACGATGACCGTAAGGCCATCCAACAGGAAAGCGTAAAGATCCTCGAAAACATCCCGCAGGCGGGCATCGGCAGGCGGCGCATCTGGGAGCCGGAAACGCTGCCGAAGGATATTCGTCTCATCAACAGCCACTATGATGACCTCTATCGCATTCCAGATGGCGGCGTGATTCAGGTGGATTACCCGGATGGGCGCAGTTTTACGGCACGGGTGGAGCATC
>ENA-OQKN01000683-OQKN01000683.1-human-gut-metagenome-genome-assembly--contig:-NODE-683-length-30632-cov-4.607343_pt1 | contig 30632 bp, 26 predicted proteins | sample MGYA00242776_ERZ504794 | MGnify/ENA primary metagenome ERZ504794 (study PRJEB26092, sample SAMD00036434) | human gut metagenome | host: Homo sapiens | study: EMG produced TPA metagenomics assembly of... | reverse complement strand
CGTGCACTGACGCCAGTACATGGTCCAAGGGTCCACGCCAAAGCCCCCATATTTCCAAGAGGATGGATAGTCATCTCCGAGAACAGCCGCCTGAGCAGAGCTGCCACACGAAACCGAAACAGTCGCTAGACAGGCTAGCGGTAAAAGACAATTTAGTAATTTTTTCTTCATTTTTACCTCCACCTATCTATTCGCAGTTTTTCTGGAAAATGGAGGTAATTTTTGCGTTTAAGCTCCTCTTAAGCTGTTCAGGCTATACTATCATCAATCCTAAATAACTTTTTTCATTTTCATAATCTCCCAAGAAGCGATCCAAGTGGCCGCCTTTTATATGCCTTGAATATACAATATAAGTGCACAAAAAAGCCAGGAAAATTTCCTAGCTTTTGAGGTATTATCTTAGTGTTTACGTTTGTAAGTTGAGATACCGAACAAAGCCAAAGCTGATGTCACCATAGCTGCACCTGCTGCTACAGAAGCTGCTGTTGATTTTTCACCAGTAGCTGGAAGAGTTGGAGCTTCTTCTTTTACAGGTACTGATGTTGGTATTACAGGTACTGATGTTGATGTTACAGGTTTACCTGGAGTTGGTTCTGCTGGAGTTGTTGGTACTTGAGGTTTTGGTTTCTCAGTTGTTTCTTCAACAGATACAAAGTTTTTGTGGTAAGTAACTTTTGCTGAAACAGTATTTGGAAGAACTGGTTTGTTTGGTTCTTCTGGCAATTCAGGAACAATTACAGATGAATCTGTCGCAAACCAATAAGCGATTGGAACATTAAGGTTATTTCCACCTGCGATAAAGTCCATTGGTTCACCCTTGAAGATTGTTGCAGCAGCACCATAGTAGGCATTCTTCGTACGAGGCGTTCCGTCTGAGTTAATCGCATCCCAACCTTCATCTGTGACTTCACCAGTTGTTGGATCCACTGTTGGATCACTGTTAAAGCGTGAACCGTTAGCAACAAATTCGTTATCGTTTGTTGCATAAGCATAACCATCCTCATGCAAAGTGATAGATGAACCAGGAATTTGAACGTATTCATTACCATTCAAACCAACTTTTTCAATGTGGTTTCCAAGCTCAGTGTTCCAGTGGTTAAGTGAAGAGATACTCAAAACTGAACCGTTCTTAGACAAATCAAGTGGTGTCACAGATGACTCAGAATCAAAGAAGTTCAAGTTCATCTTAACGTGAAGTTTTTTATTAGTGTCGTCAGTTTGTGAACCAATGAAAAGTGTCTTAGTTGGATCGTGGTACAACTTAACAATGGCTGAACCATCTGTACTTGGTGTTTCTACCAAAGTGTAAGTTGCAACGATTTTCTTAACTGGAGTACCATTGAATGATGTTCCGTTTATGTTGTTGTATGTTACAGTCAATGTTTGACCCGTAGCCATCTTCAACCATACATCTTCAGTGTATTCACCGTCAGCATTGATAGTGTATTGTGTACCGTTAGCTGCACTGAAGTCACTTGGAATGTAACGAGATGTGTTGAATTGTTCAAGGATTTCATCTACTGAATGACCTGATTGGATTGTTTTATCCAAGTAGTCAACAGAACCTGCTGAGTTTTCAACAGTCATAGTAGCATCAGATTCTGTTTTATAAATCAAGCCAGTAGCATTTTCAGCCAAGCCTTTTGTCAAAAGACGAGCTGTTGTTCCACCAGTGTACTCTTTGTATGATTTTTCCCAAGCAGCATAAGCAAGAACGTCTTGGTAGTATTTATCCAATTGTGTCTTGTAATCTGCAAGTTTTTGTTTATATTCTGAAACCGCAGTTGTCAAAGCTGTTGTTTGAACTTTGTTGTCATTGTTAGCAGCTTCAACGCTAGTGTGTTTAACACCTGCTTCTTCTGTAGCTGTGAATCCCCCTGTTGCAACAACATTTGCTTTAGCAGATGTAAGAGCTGCATCAGCTTCTTCACGAGTCAATTTATTTTCAGAAACAACTGTATTTGAAGCTTCTTGAGCATCTCTAGCTGCTTGATCTTGGACAGCTTTAACATCAGCAGAATCTTTTGATGCTGCTGCAGTCATTGTTGCAGCTTTAACAGCGTTATCGAAGTCAGGATTTGAAACTTCAGCAATAGCTTTAGTTGTTGTTTTTACAGTAGTATCTGTTTCAGTAGTAGTTTTTTCTTCTGTTCCAGGTACTGTAGTAACAACTGCTGCATCACCTGTTGTCTTAACAAGATTAGCACTTGATTCTGCAGCCGTATTTGATACGGTTGCATCAGCATCAGTAGTTGCTGTTACATCTTTAGCTTCATCCGCAGCTGCTACGCTTGTAGCCGCGAGTCCTGCAATCAATACGCTTGAATACAATGTTGTTTTAAATGGATTGACTTTCATTTACACTTTCTCCTTCTTGGTTAACATTTTTAACCTAATTCTTCACCGCCTAATATACTACCGTGATTTTTTAAATTTAGCAATAGTTTTCTGAAAAAAATATTATATATTTGCTACACGTTTTTAAAATTTGACACACTTTTGTTATATTTTAATCATTTCTTTACAATTTAGTGTAATTCGTAAGGCTTTTAAAGAGTTTTTACTTAATACTTTCTTATAGCTGTTCATTTATTTCTCATAATAAACCGTTTCAACGATAGAATAGGCTTCCTATTAGAAACAGGTCATCAAGAACTGGCCTCTTCATAACTAAAAACACATAAAAAAACACCTTCAAGACCTTGACTTTAAATGTTTTTCGTCGTATGCTTGAAAAAAATGTTAAGAAAGTTGGGGGACTTTTCAATGACAAAAAAAGAAATGAGATTGCTGATCCTTCTTGGGATTAGTATTATTTTAGCGAACCTTGTACTGCGTTTGATTCTTAGGCCTCTGCCTGAGAATATTGGTTATCTCATTAAAACGCTTGGCCTTATGTGTCTATACTATTTCCTCGTACAGAGACGCCTTGGATTAAAGATCAAATCGACTAAAAAGATACGTTGGTCTGAAACCTTAGGGGTTTGTTGGTTTCTTCTTTTGGCAGATTTCTTCTATGTTTCTGCGGTTGCTTTGGGGATCAGTAAAGCACCTCATATGATAGGAACTGCCTTGGTTATTGCCTTAGGAGCCGGGTTTTTTGAGGAATATTTTTTTCGTGGACTTTTCCTTAAACTCGCCTTCCAAGATGGTATTAGATCTTCAAAACAGGTTTTAGGAGTCGTTCTCTTGTCTGCCTTATCTTTTGGTTTGGCCCATCTCGGGAATCTCACTCATCAACCCTTGAATGCTACCCTGTTCCAAGTTTATTATGCGACAGCTATAGGAATATTCTTTGCTGCTATTTACCTACGTACTGGTAGCCTCTGGTGGACTATTATTCTGCACTGTTTGGTTGATTTTGCCAGTGTTCTTCTCTCGCAATCAACACAGGCTGCACCAGCTACAAGTATCTGGAATTTCATTTTCTGGCTACCTTTAATTGCCCTAGGACTCTTCCTTATTCGTCCTAAAAAATTGAAAGCCATTAGATATCTTAATGATTAATATTTCAAACTGCATCCCATAAGTTAGATTTTCAGTGTCTAACCTGTGGATGCAGTTTTTCATTTATCAGAACTGCTTTCTTACGACTTATCTCAATTTCCATAATTACTCCTAAAACGATTTAATCATAGAAATTTCATATCAGGTCTTCATCTATTCCTATCAGAATTTTGCTGATTTTAGACTTCTCATTTTGTTATAATATGACCTACAATCATATTTTTTCAAAGGGGATGCTTATGAATTTTCAACAATGTCGCTATGTTCAGACTATCGCTGAAACAGGGTCTTTTAGTAAGGCTGCTAAAAAACTCTTTTTGACTCAGCCTAATCTCTCAGCATCCATCCGTGACTTAGAGGAAGAACTTGGCGTCCAACTCTTTGAGCGTTCCAATACAGGAGCCAAACTAACTGATGACGGTCATGATTTTCTCAAATACGCCAAACGTATTCTTGGAGAGCTAGATCTACTAGAAGGACGCTATCGCAAATCCTTTAAGAAATCATTCACTGTTGCCAGTCACCACTACGATTTCTTGTCACTTCCCATGGCTCACATTGCCCAACGTTTTCGTAGTGATTATCAAGAATTTCAACTGATTGAAACAACAACTAGGAAAATTCTCAAAAGCGTTGAAAGCTTCGAAAGTGACCTGGGGATTATTTATCTAGATGAAGATAACGACCATATCCTAGAACGCAGTTTCCAACACATGGATTTAACTTTTACCCCACTTGGAGAGTTTGAAACCAAGATTTTCTTAGGTCGCCAACATCCCCTAGCTCACAAAAAATCCCTCAATCTCAAAGATTTAGAGGGATATCCACAGGTCCGCTTTCGTCAAGAAAGCTCTGGAATTCATTTTGACGAAGATCCTCTCGAGGTTCTGCCTGACCAACAAGTGATTTACAGTAATGACCGAGGTAGTGTCATGAATCTGCTCTGTGCTTCTGATAGTTACGCTTCTGGTCTCGGTATTGTTAATAGTTTCATTAAGGACCAAATTGTTTTACTTCCACTGAAGAACAGTCCAAAGCACACCCTGGGTTTTGTGACCAATAATAAACAGAAACAATCCGCAATTATTCAAGCATTTATCGAGGAAATTCAGGATAGCTTACTACCCCACCACTAAGGAGAAGAAAATGGAATTTCAAACACTTAATAATGGCATCAAAATACCCGTGCTTGGTTTTGGTGTCTGGCAAATTTTCGATCAAAAAGAATGTCAAAAAGCCGTTGAAGATGCTCTTTCTGTAGGCTTTCGATTGATTGATACTGCTAGTCTTTATCGAAATGAGGAAGCCGTGGGACGTGCTATTAAGGCATCTGGTATCCCTCGCGAGGATATTTTCCTGACTAGTAAAGCCTGGATTAGCCAGCTTGGCTACGAAGATACCAAATTAGCCCTAAAAGAAACACTTCGCAAACTAGATACTGACTATCTTGATTTATATTTAATTCATCAACCTTTTGGCGACTTACATGGTGCCTGGCGTGCTATGATTGAGCTTAAGCATGAAGAACTTATTAGAGCCATTGGTGTTTCTAACTTCTCAACAGGGCGTTTGACGGATTTTGCCTTGCAGACACCGGTCATTCCAGCAGTCAATCAAATCGAGTTGCATCCCTATAAACAACACAAACTGATTCAGAAAGCTGATAAGGAATTCGGCACCCTAACGCAAGCCTGGGCTCCTTTTCACAGAGGAGAGGATGGTATTTTTCAGGACCCAACTCTGACTGCTATTGCTGAAAAACATGGCAAGACAGTTGCCCAGGTCATCCTCAGATGGCAAACCCAACAAGGGATTTTGACCATTCCTAAAAGTACCCATATCGAACGGATGAAAGAAAACTTTAATAGCTTCGACTTCCACCTAGACCAAGCAGACCTTGACGCTATCAGTAAACTAGACCGATACCCTGATGCCTATGGTCCTGATGAAAGTGTGGAACGCATTAAGCATTTATTGAAATATAGTGTATAAAAAAACGAGTTCGACTGAACTCGTTTTCTTATACACTAGGTCCTCTTAAGACTTCCCTTAAGAGTAGATGATTTCCGGTTTTAAGGAAGCAAAACTTCCAAGCACTCAACAAAGATGTGTTTCAAGCGCTTTACTCACAACCGAAGATTAGTAAAAAACAGTTTCCCAATTCAAAAAATTGATAAACTATTTTTTATGATATTTTACCCAATCACACTTCCGTTTGGAACCGATGAATCTACTGTCAAGACAGTGAGTTTGCCGTCATGTTCTGCGGAAAGAATCATACCTTGGCTGACATATTTCTTCATCATCTTACGTGGTTTGAGATTAGCCACGACTTGAAGTTTCTTACCGACCAATTCTTGTTCGTTTGGATAGAATTTAGCGATACCTGAGAGGATTTGGCGGTCTTCTCCGTCGCCAGCGTCAAGACGGAAGCGAAGCAATTTGTCTGAACCTTCGACTTTTTCTACTTCTTTAACTTCAGCGACACGGATTTCAACCTTGTCAAAGTCGTCAAATTTGATTTGGTCTTTTTCAGACTTAAGTTCGACCTCTTCTGGGTTCCATTCCTTCTCTTGAGGTTTGCCTGCGTTCATTTGAGATTGGATGTAGGCAATTTCTTCGTCCATGTCAAGACGTGGGAAGATTGGAGTTCCTTTTGAAACGACTGTCACATTTTCTGGGAAGCCTGAAAGTTCAAGATTTTCAAGGTCAAATGCTACTGGCAATCCAAGTTGTTCCATAATGGCATTTGAAGTGGTCATCATGAATGGTTGGATGAGGTGGGCTACCACACGAAGGCTAGCCGCCAAGTGAGCCATAACCGCTGCCAATTGTTCCTTGTCACCATCCTCTTTGGCAAGTACCCAAGGAGCTGTTTCATCAATATACTTATTGGTACGTGAAATGATGTTCCAAACGGCGTCCAAGGCACGTGGGAAATCTACAGCATTCATTTGTTTGTGGAATTCTTCGATATTTTCAGCCACAACCTTAGCCAAATCAGCATCAAAGTCTGTAACGTTCTCAACATAGGCAGGCACTTGACCACCGAAATACTTGTTAATCATGGCAACTGTACGGTTGAGGAGGTTCCCAAGGTCATTAGCCAACTCGTAGTTGATACGGGCCACATAGTCTTCTGGTGTGAAGGTACCATCTGAACCGACAGGAAGACTACGCATGAGGTAGTAACGGAGTGGATCAAGACCAAAACGTTCTACCAACATTTCTGGATAGATCACGTTTCCTTTAGACTTAGACATCTTACCGTCTTTCATGACGAACCAACCGTGGGCAACAAGACGTGTAGGCAATGGCAAATCAAGAGCCATAAGGATGATTGGCCAGTAGATTGAGTGGAAACGAAGGATATCCTTACCAATCATGTGGATGATTTCGTGGTTTTCATCATTTTGCCAGAACAAATCAAAGTTACCATGCTCATCCTGACCATAACCAAGGGCAGTGATATAGTTGATAAGAGCATCAATCCACACATAAACCACGTGTTTTGGATCTGATGGGACTTTAACTCCCCAAGTGAAGGTTGTACGTGACACGGCCAAGTCTTCCAAACCTGGCTCGATGAAGTTTTTAAGCATTTCATTCATACGACCATCAGGTTGGATAAATTCTGGGTGTTCTTTAAAGAAGGCAGTCAAACGGTCTGCGTAGTTACTGAGCTTAAAGAAATATGATTCTTCAGAAACAAGCTCTACTTCATGTCCTGATGGAGCTACCCCACCAATGACATTCCCTTGCTCATCACGGTAAACTTCTGCCAACTGACTTTCAGTGAAGAATTCTTCGTCTGAAACTGAATACCAACCTGAGTATTCACCAAGATAGATATCTCCTTGTTCCAAAAGACGCTCGAAAACTTGAGCAACAACTTTTTCATGGTAATCATCAGTCGTACGGATGAATTTATCGTATGAGATATCCAAAAGTTGCCAGAGGTCCTTAACACCAACAGCCATACCGTCCACATACTCTTGTGGTGTGATTCCTGCTTCTTCAGCCTTTTGTTGAATCTTTTGGCCGTGTTCATCAAGCCCAGTAAGGTAGAAGACATCATAGTTCATCATACGTTTGTAACGTGCCAAGACGTCACAAGCAATGGTTGTATAGGCAGAACCAATATGCAATTTACCAGATGGGTAGTAGATAGGTGTTGTGATGTAGAATGTTTTTGTCATTTTAATTTCCTTTCATGTGTTAACAAATGGGCTAACACTGATGATATAACATCTTATTATAGCACGTTTTGGACACTAAAAAAACCAGCTAAGCTGGTTTTAAACATTACTAGTTTTGGAAGCGCTTTTTATCAGCTCTGACATCACGTTCATAGTCATAGTCTAATTTTTTCACGTCATCCTTTGAAAGACGTTTAAAGCTTCTTTCTTCTGTAAGTTTGCCTTTCTTATTATAAGTTGTGACGATCAATTTATCACCCTTAACCTTGTATCGAACGGTTTCTTCAAGAGACTCTTTGTAGGATTTAACGTAAATCTTTTTACTTTCATCGTTATCAGCCTTAGTTCGGTATTCACTTATTTTGTATTGATTATCTACCGCTTGGTCAATGACTTTAGTGTATTCAGATAGTGACATGGTTGGTTTAAGCGTTCCAGACCAAGCATCTGGACGGTATGATTCGTCAGTATCATAGTCTGTAAAGTCAACCAGATTGTTCCCGCCAGCTAAGGTATAAAAATAAAATTTAACATTATTACCTTTGACTTTAACAAAATCATGAGCCTCTAGACCACTTTTCTTGAAAGATTCCATACCATCAACCATTTTCTTCTTATCTTTATGGTAAAAGCGATAAGTTTCAAGCAGATAGGTTCCTTCAGGTATTTTACCACCTTGCAGGTGCATAAACGCATAGCCACCAAATGAAAGCGCCACTAGGACAATCGCCCCCAGTACAGAAGCAATAATAATTTTAGCTTTCTTAGACAAGCCTGTCTTAGCAGGAGCAACTTGTGAAACGGGTTGTGTTACTTGGTCACTCAACTGAGCTTGCTGTGGATTAACATCCTCGTCCCTAGACTCTTGAAAAATAAATTCCCCATTAGCTTTTGCTTGTTGGATTTCTTCCTCTGTCGGCTTACGATTATTGATTGTTTCGAAATAATCTAACCACTCTTTTTCGTTCATAAAAGTCCCCTTTTTCATTGATACTTCCATTCTAACAGAAAAAAGACTCCAAGGCTATTTGATTATTTCCATATAAAGAAAAGCGATACCAGAATGGAGTTTTGGCTCTCCTTCTCGTACCACTTTACTCATTTACATCATTGGGTGATTAGATTTTATCACTAGATTTTTTACTACTTTTACTATCGTCAGAGCCTGATTTAGAACCACTACCATAGTCATCGCTATTACCATAGCCATAGTCATTACCATAACCATAGCCATAATTGTAGCCATAACCATAATCATAGTAATCCTTGAAGTCATCATATTGATCACTATAAGTCTTCAAATCTTTCTTATAATCTTTGATGGCATCCTTATAGTCATCCCAGCGCTCCTCAGCGTCTCCCTTACTCATACGTTTATAAGTAATACGTGACTGAAGCTTCCCTTTTTTATCATAAGTAGTCAGAGTGTATTCATCGCCATGCTTGACATAGGTACGTTTTTCCTTCAAGGTATCTTTATATTCTCTTGTTGTTTTTTTAACGACTTTGTCAGCTTCCTCTTTGGTATAAAACGAATAGTCTTTTCTCATCTTTTTCATGAAGTCTTTTGTGACATCTTCGACTTGATCCGCATCTAAAACTTGACTCTCTGTTCTATTCCACGGATCAAATACCTGAGGAACATCTGTCTCATAGTCCATCAAACTAACATATGATTTATTGTCACTCTCTACTAAATTGTAGGTTCTAGATTGATTATTCTTTACAACTACAAAAGACTGCAAGTCCAAACCTTCGTCCTTGTATTCATCTATGCCATCAACCATTTTATCTTTGTCTTCATCATAACGAGAGAAAGAAACTACTTCATAGGTTCCATCTACAATTTTTCCTGACTGATAACGCCATAATGAATAGCCACCAACAGAAAGTAAAATCACTGCCACAGCACCCAAGACTGACGCCAAAATAATCTTAGTTTTCTTAGACATACCTTTTTTAGCAGGTACGACTTGTTGGAAGGTTGCTGTTGTTTGGGCAAACTGAGGCTGCTGCGTCATCGTTATCACAGGTTCAGCTGGCTTAATCGGTCTTTGCTCCGTCACCTGTCCATTTGAGCCAAAGACATTAGGTCGTTCAAGGATAAACTCGCCTGCTGCCTGAGCTTGAGCTAACTCTGCGGGAGTTGGTTTGCGACCGTTGACTAATTCAAAGTACTCAATCCACTCTTGCTGGTTCATAATAATCTCCTTTTTTATTGGTCTACCGTTCTATTGTACCAAAATAAATGGTGAAATAGTATTTGACAATTATCATAAAGACTGTAAGGTTTTTTAATAAAACATTAGTCTATGATTCTTGATAGTAAAGAGGCGCTTGCACGATAAGTGGATCAGCGCCAGATGAGATAATCCCCATCATGCCTTGAATAATTATAATACTTCAAGGCATACTCATAATCCCTATCATAACCACTTTTGACCCCTTTGGCTTCCTCTGAGCTCAATCGTTTAAAAGTTCTACGCGACTCAATATGTCCATCATTAGTATAAACAGTCAGAACGAGACCATTAGGGCGCTTTTCATAAGTTCTTTTTTGCTTCAACATTTTTTTATAATCGTCTACACACCTTTGGACAGATACTTCTTTTACTCTTGAATACTCCTCTCCCTTTTTAGAAATCTTATCAATATGAGACATCACTAGAGCTTTATATTCAGAGACTGTTAAATCCTGTTTTAAAGTCCCTGTACGTGGGTCAAAAGTCTGTGGGAGCTTTTCATCGTGCTCAAATGATGAGACAGAAGGTTCCCCATCCCCATAAAAAACATAATAAAATTGAGATTTCATATTCTCAACTACTATAAAATCCTCATATAAGCTATCATTATTCTCTCCCCGCTTAGTCCGATTTATCAATTCATTGGAATATGCCGATTTAGTCTCGTATTTTATCATCTAATAAGTACCGTCTGGAATATAGTTCTCTTGATACTTCCAAAATCTTCCCTCTCCTATGGCTATCAAGACTGTCGCAACAAATCCAAGCAATACAATGATAGCAATCTTCCATTTTTTTGCTTTAGTCATACCTCTCCCCCCTTACTGGCCTGTTATTCAATACTATTTTACCAAAACTAGGGGAAAAGCTAATGACATGACTGTAAAGGAAAAAGAGGCTGAGAATACCACTCTCAAACCTCTTTTTAGCTATTTATTTTTTAAGATCCTCAGCACCAATGACTGGGTATTCGGTCAATCCTGACGCTGCTTCTTCTTCAACCTTGTTTGCTTCTTCTGTTTTTTCCTCAAAGTCAAGCTTAGGTGCATCTTTTTCATAGGCATTAATGATATCAGCTACTACTGGGTGACGTACGACATCGCTAGCAGAGAAGTGAACAAAATCAATAGCCTTGATTCCCTTCAATTTCTCCATAGCATCGACAAGGCCTGATTTAACACGACGTGGCAAATCAATCTGACTCATGTCCCCATTGACAATCATCTTAGAATTAAAACCAAGACGGGTCAAGAACATCTTCATTTGCATGATGGTTGTATTTTGTGCCTCATCAAGGATAACAAAGGCATCCTCTAGGGTACGACCACGCATATAAGCGAGGGGGGCAATCTCAATAATTTCACGTTCCATAAGGCGGGTCGTCTGCTCCTTACCAAGAATTTGATACAAGGCATCATAGACTGGACGAAGGTAAGGATCCACCTTTTCCTTGAGATCACCAGGCAAGAAACCAAGGCTTTCACCCGCCTCAACTGCTGGACGTGTCAAAACTATACGTTTAACTTGACCACGTTTAAGAGCTGTAACCGCAAGAGTAACCGCCAAAAAGGTCTTCCCTGTACCAGCTGGACCAATCCCAAAGACCACATCATGACTTTTGATGCTATCAACATAAACCTTTTGCCCCAAGGTCTTCACTCGAATAGGCTTACCACTGTTGTCCTTGATAATCTCTTCTTCATATAAAGCAACAAACTTGTCAATCGAACCATCTTGAGCCATGGTTAAGGCTGCGACAACATCTGAAGTGTTGACTAGCATTCCACGCTCCACCAAAACAAGGAGAGCTTGAATGGTCAAGCGAGCCAATTCAACACTTTCCTCGTCATCTCCAAGGATCTGCACACGCTCTGTTCGAGCATGAATGATAACATTTAGGTTTTCTTCAATAAGTTTTAGATGGCGCTCATTGGTCCCAAAAAGTGACAAGACATCATCTGGGTGATTTAGGGTAATTTCAACAGAATACTCTTGCAAATAGAGTTCCTCTTTCTTTCGTCTTTTTCTCCATTATATCAAAAAAATCACGCCAAGCGTGACTTTTTGTAATTCTTAATTATGCGTTAAATGACACGTGAACGTGGTCATAGTGGTTTTCAGTAATGCTACCACGGTCAGGCATTTGGTTCCAAGTGTTTGCTGGTCCGTAGATATTATCTACTGGTGCGTAGAATTGTTGTCTGTAGATGATATATGAGATACCTGCATTTGAGATATTGTCTACTGCATATTGAGCGACTTGATTACCAACTTCTGAACCAACTGGAACCATAACGTCAACGGCAAGTCCTTGACCATGGTCTTGTGGATCACCTTCACGGTAACCACCGATATCAGTAAGACCGAATTGTGCTGCTACATCTTGACGGAAAGCTTCAGCTTGTGGTTGAAGGTGTGGATCCGTTGGAAGTGTATTTGTTGATGCAGGTTGTACTGCTGGTGCCTCTGAAGCTACTGGTGCTTCTGATGCCACTTCTGATGTTGCTGCTGGTTCTACCGCTGGTTGTTCTGCTGGCGCTTCTGAAGCAGCTGGTGCCTCTGAAACAGCTTCTGATGTTGCTGCTGGTTGCTCTGCTGGCGCTTCAGAAGTCGCTGGTGCTTCTGAAGACGCTTCTGATGTTGCTGCTGGTTGCTCTGCCGCTGGAGCTTCTTCTTTTACTTCAGGCTGTGCTGGTGTTTCAGCAGCTGGAGTAGTTTCTGCTTCAGGTGTAGCTTCTGCTGACGCAGTGACATGATCAATAGCATCAGCAACTGGTTGTTCAGTTTCTGCGTATGCTGGTGCTTCTGATGCTGATGCGATAGCTTCTGTTACTTCTGAAACAGCTTGAGTTGACTCTTCTGTAGCAGGTGCTTGAGTAGCTGTTGTGCTTACTGTTTCAACTGGAGCTGTCAAGTCCGCTGCAACTACAGATTGACCATTTACAGTCACTTCGTTAGTTGTTAAATTAGCTTCTGCAACTACAGGTGTAGTTGATGTTTCTGAAGCTGGAGCTTCAACTTTAACAGAGACAGCTTGATTATCAGCATTGTAAGTTGCTGTCAAGACTGTTCCAGGGTAAATCAAATCAATGTTTGTGATTTGATTGATGTTAGCCAAAACATTCACATCGATACCCATTGCTTCAGCGATACTTCCCAAAGTATCACCGTATTGAACTGTATAAGTTTGTTGGTTGTCACTTACAGCGATGTCTGCTTTGATTTGATCTACTGAACGAGCTGCCCAGTTTGAAGTTTCATCGGCATGTACGTGACTTGCAGCAAAAAGTGAAAGTGCTGCGGTCGAGTAAAGAAGTGCCTTTGTTGTTTTAGATTTTGATAACATGTATAATTCATTCCTTTTTTAACAATTTTAACATCTACAATGATACCACACTTTTTGTCAAAAGAGGGGTGATTTACTGCACTTTAAAGCAATTACTAACTAGTTGTAACAAGCCTAATTTATTGAAAAAAAGCTGAGATATTTGTAAAAAATTGTAACAATTCATACCAATTCAAATGGTAATTACTTTTTAAAGAAAATGCTAAAAGTCATTATGCTTATCGTAGACTTAGTCGCTATTAATGAGCCAGATAATCTTCCCAAATCTGGTCAAACTGCCCCAAATTAAAGGAAAAACTAGCTTGATCTTCCAAGTAACGACTAACTTCTTCGAAGTCATCAGTATGCTTCGGGAAGGTTGAATCTTCAAAAGCCAAGTCAGCCAAGATTGCTACTGGTTCATTGGATTTCGGATTACGCTGGGCCATCAACCAAGTATAAAAGGATTTTCTCATGCCTTCTCCTAACCGATTAATTCTGTTCCAAACTGGTCTTGTTTGACTTTTTTAGCCTTCATCAGACCACCTAAAGCTTTCTTAAATTGTCCCTTAGAAATACCGAAGGTTGCCTTGATATCTGCTGGTGATGACTTGTCATTAAGCGTCATAAAGCCACCATTGCTCTCTAAATAAGTCAAAATCATCTGAGCATCATTTTCAAGCATTTCAAAAGAACGTGGTTTAAGAGAAAGATTGAGGGTACGGTCAACTTCTCTGAACCCAATCACACGCGCTTCAAGGACCTGACCTAAGCGTGGCTCCGCATAACGTTCTGATGGATGGATGAAACCAAGCATGTTATTCTCTGGTAGATAAACAAAGGTTCCTGAGAGTTTGAGACGGTAGGCAATGGCTGGCCATTTTTGGTTTTGCATATTATCGTAAGCAGGACCAGCCATACGTTGGAAGACCTCAGGTTCGGCAGGAAGTCCCCAAATACGATCCTTTTTATCAACATCGAGTTTGATATAGAGTTTGTCACCTTTCTTAGGCCAAAGCTCTTTGAGTTCAGGTAAAACATCTAAAGAGACTACGATTTCCTTATCTGGAATTCCTACGTCTACAAAAACACCCAAATCCTTGCGGACTTCAGTAACTTCTCCCCAATCATAGGAATCACGAGTGGCTTTGATTTCTTTTTGCGTTAGACGTGATTTTTGCTTGCTATCTGTATAGGCGAAACCTGTCACCATGTCACCAATGGCGTGTTCCCCTTCTTCTTTAGACAAGGCAAAGGTCACACCGTCCTTTTGAACAAAATAAAATTTGTCATTTTCATCTGTTACTAGGGCAGTAATAATTGTTCCAAGTAATGTATTCATCTTTTTCCTCTAAAAAGAGAGTCGGACAAGGAAGCTAACATAGTCCATGCTCTTTTGCTTCTGTCCCACTCTCCTTATTTTTCTATTGATTAAACAGTAAGAAGTTCTTTTTCCTTTTCTGCTGTCATGCTGTCAATCTTCTTAACAGCGTCATCAGTTGCTTTTTGGATATCTTTTTCCAAAGATTTCAATTGATCTTCTGTGATTTCTTTGTCTTTTTCTTGCTTCTTAGCTTCATCCATAGCATCACGGCGGATGTTACGGATAGCGATTTTAGCATTTTCACCGACTTTTTTCACTTCTTTAGCCAACTCTTTACGTGTTTCTTCTGTAAGTGCTGGGATAACCAAGCGCACAACAGAACCATCGTTAGCTGGGTTAATACCAAGGTCAGATTCGTTGATAGCACGTTCGATATCAGCAATTGAGCCTTTATCAAATGGTGAAATCAAAAGGACACGTGCTTCAGGAACGGTGATTGAAGCCAATTGGTTAAGTGGTGTTGGAGCACCATAGTATTCTACAGTGATGCGGTCAAGAAGTGATGCATTGGCACGACCTGCACGGATAGATCCAAATTCACGGGCCAATGACTCATGTGAGTGGGCGAAACGTTCTTTTGCTTTTTCAATAATTGCGTTTGTCATAAATTCTCTCTTTCTTATTTGTGTGATTCTGCTTTGTTAGATACAGTTGTTCCAATTTGTTCACCAAAGATAACACGTTTGATGTTTCCTGGTTCGTTCATGTTGAAGACAACAAGGTCAATGTCATTATCCATTGAAAGGGTAGAAGCTGTGGCATCCATAATTTTCAAACCACGTTTGATAACTTCCACATGTGTCAACTCGTCAAATTTAACAGCATCAGCGTTTTTACGAGGGTCGTCATTGTAGACACCATCAACGCCGTTTTTAGCCATAAGAATAGCATCAGCTTCGATTTCAGCTGCACGAAGAGCCGCTGTTGTATCTGTTGAGAAGTATGGTGAACCAATACCTGCTGCAAAGATAACAATACGACCTTTTTCAAGGTGACGAAGGGCACGACCACGAATATAAGGCTCTGCCACAGATTTCATATCAATCGCTGTTTGAACACGCGTATCAACACCAAGTTGTTTCAAACTATCTGCCATAACAAGGGCATTCATAGTTGTTCCAAGCATTCCAGTATAGTCTGCTTGAACACGATCCATTCCTGCTTCAGCAGCAGGTTCTCCACGCCAAAGGTTACCACCACCGATAACTAGAGCAATTTGAATACCTGAATCCGCTACCTCAGCAATTTCTTTAGCCATAGCTTGGACAGTTGGAAGATCAATCCCAACACCTCGTTCACCAGCTAGAGCTTCACCTGAAAGCTTAATGAGGACACGTTTGTATTTTGGTTCTGCCATGATTTCTCCCTATTAACTATTTTGTTTTATGATTTGATTCTTAGCTGAGATTTATCTTTCCTAAGTCGTCCATTACCAGCCTTTTAAGGTGGTTAAGGGGTCTCATTCGAGCATCTCCTTTTTATGATTGGGATAGGAAAATGGTTTCTTTTTTGCAAAGGAAACACTAAATCTTCATCCTTACTATTTTATCATAAATTAGGGTTTTCACCTAGTCAAATATTTAAAAAATATCCTTACAAGATAACCGTAAAGGTGATGGTGTCATTTTTATAAGAGGCAAAGATACGACCCTTAAACAATTTGACCATGCTTTGAGCCATGGAGAGGCCAATACCAAAACCTTTGTGTTCCTTGTTATTATGTGATTCTTCAATACGATAAAAACGCTCAAAAAACTTACTATAGTCAACAGCTTTACCATCTTTATAGGTGTTCGATACTTCTAAACGAGCCCGTTTTCGTGTTCTTCCAATCTGACGGAGCCTTACAGTAACTATCCCTTCTGGATCACAATACTTGTTAGCATTATCCACAAGGAGGGTTACAAGTTCAAAGAGAGACTTCTCTTCTGCCTTTACATGAATATCCGGTGTGATGTCCATAACGAAAGATTTACCATCTCGGACAACAGGCCCCTTAAAGTCCTCTGCTGCATCCTCAGTAATATAGGAAAAATCTACATCTTGAAGAACAATATCCGGTTGTTCCTCCAAACGAGATAGGGCTACCAGAGAATTGATTAGGGTGGTCAAACGTGCCACCTGGTCGTTCGTCGACTTGGTCCATTCGTTCTCTCCAGTCATGAGTTCTTGTAGCTCAGTATTAGCAGAAATAATGGCCAATGGTGTCTTTAATTCATGACCAGCATTGGTAATAAAACGTCGCTGTTTTTCGTAGTTTCGAATGAAGGGACGAATGACAATTCCTGATAAGGCACTGACAATGATGACAAAAAAGATAAAGCCAAACATTGATAAAAGGATAGAAAGACTTAACAAGGCTTGGGAAGAATTATAATAAGAGGTCGTGTCCAGAAAGACCACAAGGATCTTATTTTTAATACCTTTACTAACCTGATTACTGAGATTAATATTTTTTTCTCTTATAGTTCCAAGAGTACTCGTCATTCGGCTAGCTGCACGGGCATAATTAGCAGCCTCTTCATCATTTATCAAGGAAGTATGACTGGTATCCTGACTAACCACTTCATCACCAGACAAGGTCACACTGAAAAAACGAAAACTATCGGATGGAATTTCACGTCCTTGATTGGTCTCAATTTTTTTCGTCTTTCCGAAACTACCATTATTTTCTGTGAGTGTGTTGAGAACCTTACTAATTTCCTGCTCCGTCTGAAAGGACCTCACAGTATTGATGATTCCCACCGTAAAGACCAAGATAAAGAGGATAGCCAAGGAAGCAATCGTAATAAATTGAAGTCGTAAACGCCTAAACATGAGCTACTCCTCTCTAATTGGCGAGAAGGCAAAAGTCGCCTCCTTTTTCGCCAAGAATGCTGATGTCGGCCTGGATGGCTTGCAATTTCTGACGCAGATAGGAAATGTAGACCCAGACAATCGACTCGTCTACATCTTCCTCATCCTCCCAGATGGTCTTAAAAAGGTGCTCAGTCGTTAATTTCTTGGCAGGATTAAGCATAAAGTGGGCCATTAACTTGGTCTCTCTGCTTGAAAGTCGAATGGCGTTCCCAGCTACCAACTCCTGCTCTTCTTGGTCCAAACGAACAGAACCAAGAGTCAAAATTGTGGCTGTGAAGCTCTCACTCACACGACGCTCTAATGAGCGCAGACGAGCCAAAAGTTCCTTAAGGGAGATTGGCTTGGTCAAGTAATCGTCTGCCCCAGCATCAAGCCCGGTCACGCGATCATCAATTTCAGCCATAGCTGTCAACATAATGACATGCGTCCTATCCCCAGAGGAGCGAATCTCTTTCAGGGCCTCGATACCTGTTTTAATGGGCATCATAATATCCATAATCATCACTTGATAGGCATTCTGTGCAGCTAGGTCTACTGCCTCTTGCCCATTGAATGCTTGATCCACCTCATAACCCTGATGCTCTAGGGCTGCCTTGTAAACTCGAGAAAGAGCCTCTTCATCCTCAGCTAGTAGAATCTTCAAAGCCATTCTAGTCCCCTCCTTCTTGAATTAAGTTACGGATGGTCTGCATGGTCAAATCACATGAAGCTAATTCATCCGCACAACGCTTAAGCTCACGGGTAATCATTTCTGGATTCTTGATGTCATGCTTGTACTTCATCTGATGCTCCAAACTGGCCCAGGAATCCTGAGCAATGGTCCGAAGCTGAACCTCAACAAAATAGGTTCCTCTCTCATTTCCTAAGACATCTGGAAACTCGGTTTCTACTTCCAAAATGAGATGGTAAGAACGATAGCCATTGGGCTTAGCATTTAAAATGTAATCTTTCTCGTTATAGATAGAAACGCCAGGGATAGCCTTGATAACATCAATAGTTTTGTAAATATCATCGACAAAACCACAAACAATTCGAATTCCAATACTGTCACGAATTTCCTTGAGAGCAGATTGGCTGGTTTCAGGCAAATTTTTCCTACGACACTTTTCACGCATAGAATCGCTTTCTTTGATTCGTGAAATAAAATGTTCATAGAGTTTAAAGCCTGTTTCTTTTTTGCTAGTAATATTAGCCGCAATAATCGGGTCTGTTATTTCTTGTAAAATCTTGGGGAGATACTGAGCATATTCCCCATAAATACTTGGAGTTGACATATAAACCTCCTCTAATAGCGTTTCCTAATTATAGCATAGTTAGGCTTAAAAATAAGGAATGAGCCAGACAAGAAGGACTCTAAAGCTAAGAAAAAAATCCAGCCGAAGCCAGATTCATTTTGCTTATCTAAGTTAAATAGCACAAGGCTATGCATCAAGTGATTTGACAAAAGGCCAGTTACCTAGTTTGTGTGTTTCATAGGTCAAAACCTTATAACCACATTGCTTGTAGCCATTTTTCTCGTAGAAAGGTACATTGTAATCACGATTGGTAATCAAACCAAGACTGTGACCGCCTGTACTACCTACAAAAGGTTCAACCCCCTCAAGCAAGAAACGACTCCCTATCCCTTTTCTTTGATAATCTGGAGTCACCGCCAACATCATCAAGTACCAGTCGTATTCTGCAGAATCTTCCAGATGTCTTTCGGACTCTTCAACAAAGTTAAAATACTTGAACAACTTAGTGATGCTTATAAAACGGAAAAGCTTGGTCGCCCCATTTTGAAGATAATTAAGCATAGAAATCGTCTGATGCTGTAAAATAGCTGCCGCAACAATGCGACCATCCTTTTCAGCCACCAAACATGAGTCCCGTTTAATCGCCAAACGCACCAATATTTCCTGCAAGGCTAAGACAAATTCCTTATACTGTTCAGGCTTCTTTAAATTACTGGCAATCATTGAAAGATAGGGGTAATCTTCAAAGGCATCGGCACATACTTGTGCAACTTCCTGAACTTCGTCTAGTCTTGCTTTGCGATATTGCATCTTAATCTCCTAATCTGTCTGTTTTTTTCAGTATAACACAAAACGCATGACTGACAGTCATACGTTCTATGTTTTTTTGTAAAATCTTATAATTTTATAAGAAAAGTTTAGGCAACTTCTTCTGTAAATTGACTATTATAAAGATCAGCATAGAAACCATCTGCTGCCATGAGCTCATCATGATTGCCCTGTTCAATAATGTTACCATCTTTCATCACAAGGATAAGGTCAGCATTTCGAATGGTTGATAAGCGGTGGGCAATGACAAAGGAAGTCCGACCTTCCATAAGCTTGTCCATGGCTTTTTGAATCAATTCTTCTGTTCGGGTGTCAACTGATGATGTCGCTTCATCCAAGATAAGAAGAGGGGCGTCCTTAAGAAGCGCACGCGCAATGGTCAAGAGCTGTTTCTGACCAACTGATAAGGTCACAGAATCATCCAAATAAGTATCATACCCCTTTGGAAGTGTGGTGATGAAGTGGTGAACACCGACAGCCTTAGCTGCAGCAATAACTTGCTCATCAGAAATATTCTCTTGGTTGTAAATCAAATTATCACGAATAGTACCTTCAAAGAGCCAAGTGTCTTGAAGCACCATAGAGAATTGATCATGAACGGTTTCACGTTTCATGTCATTAGTATCCACACCGTCAATGGTAATACGACCTTGGTCGATGTTATAGAACTTCATAAGCAGGTTAACAATAGTCGTCTTACCAGCACCTGTTGGACCAACGATCGCAATCTTTTGACCTGGCTTAGCAAGAGCTGAAAAGTCATGAATAATAGTCTTTTCAGGAGTATAACCAAAGGAAACATGGTCAAAGACTACTTGACCTTTAGTATCTGTCAACTCAGCTGTCTTAGCTGACTCGTCGTCCATATCTTTTTCTTCCAAAAATTCAAAGATACGACCAATGGCTGCAGTAGCTGATTGGAGTTGTGTAATCCCTTGTGCAATTTGAGAAAGAGGTTGGGAGAAGATACGAACATAGGTCATGAAGGCTACCACATCACCAATCGTCAAGCTACCATCAATAACTTTGATGGCACCCACAAGACAGACCATAACATAACCAAAGTTCCCAATGAAAATCATAAGTGGCATCATAATACCTGAGATAAACTGTGATTGCCACATCGATTTATAGAGTTTATCATTAAGTCCCTTGAAAGCTTGACTGCTTTCTTGAGCAGCATTGTAACTCGTTACGACTGCTTGACCCGTGTAGATTTCTTCAATATAACCATTAATATTAGCCAAATTTTCTTGTTGGCGTTTGAAAAGGGGTTGCGAGAAGCCCATGATGAAGGCTACCAGAACAAAACCTATCAAGACAGAACCAATCGCAGTGAAAGCCATAGTGACATTTGAGTAGAACATCATAATAAGGGCTGCCACCAAGAGAACACTTGAAGTAATCAAGGTACCTAAACCTTGACTAAGCGATTGTCCCAAAAGGTCAACGTCATTGGTCACACGAGAGAGGGTATCCCCTTGAGAGTGACTATCAAAATAATTAAGAGGAACACTATTGATTTTCTTTTGGATAGCTGTACGGAAACGTTGTGAAAAGCGTTGTGTAACTGTCGCAACCGTAAAGCTTTGTAAGTAACCAACAATCGCTGAAATGGCATAGAGAACAGCCAAGGTCATAGCAATACTTGCTACCTTGTCCAAATCAATACCTGGAATTGTCCCCATTTTAGTAGGTGTAATCCCTTCAGTAATAGTATTGGTAATTTCTTTAAGCTTATCTGGTCCAATAACTGTAATGACCGCTGAAATAATTGCTCCAAAAATCGCAAGGACAAACGGAATTTGGAAACCTTTAATATAGGGTTTTAAGCGTTTATAGGATGATGTTTTTGGCTTATTTTCCATTTTCTAACTCCTCCTTAGACAATTGTGAATAGGCAATTTCTTGGTAAACCTCATTATTTGCCAAGAGTTCCTTGTGAGTCCCTTGACCAACGACCTTACCTTGGTCAAGTACCAAGATTTGGTCCGCATCCATAATAGTAGAGATACGTTGGGCAACAATCAACTTGGTCATATCTTGTGTTTTTTCAGCCAATTCTTGACGTAACTTACGATCGGTCTTATAGTCCAAGGCTGAGAAGGAATCATCGAAAATCAAGATTTCAGGCTTACGTGCCAAGGCACGCGCAATAGCCAAACGTTGTTTCTGTCCACCTGAGAAGTTAGACCCGGCTTGGGCAACTTCTGCTTTAAGTTGACCTTCTTTATTTTCAACAAAGTCTTTTCCTTGAGCCAATTCGAGAGCTTCCCAAATCTTAGCATCATCAAGGGGACTGTTATTGCTCGTTCCCATCGTCATATTTGACGTGATATCACCTGAGAAAAGCACTGCCTTCTGTGGAATATAACCGACTATATTGTGCAAGGTTTCGTGGTCATAATGGCGTACATCTACTCCGTCAACCTTGATCGTTCCTTGCGTGGCATCATAAAAACGTGGGATAAGGTTGACAAGCGTTGATTTACCAGATCCAGTCGAACCAATAAAGGCAACCGTGTCACCTTTTTTAGCTTTGAAGCTAACATGCTCCAAAACAGGCTCTGAAGTTTCAGAATAACGGAAGGAAACATCATCAAATTCGACAGTACCCACTTCTTTAGGCTTTTCAGAACTATTTTCAGGATAAGAGACTGAAGATTGCGTATCTAGAACTTCATTGATACGACCAGCTGCTACAACTGCACGTGGAAGAAGGAAGAAAACAATAATCATCATCATGAATCCCATAACAACCTGCATGGCATACGATGAATAAACCACCATGTCTGAGAAGAGATGGACCTTATTTTCCATAGCACCAGCAATCTTAGTTGGATCTGTTGGAATCTTAACATCTTCAATCAAATGCGCACCAATCCAATAAATAGCCAGTGTCAAACCACTTGATACAGCAGTCATTACCGGTGTCAGTAAGGCAAAAGAACGACCAATAAAGAGATTGTTTTGGGTCAAATCAGTATTGGCCTTTTCAAATTTATCCTCTTGATAACTTTCGGCGTTATAGGCACGCACCACACGAATTCCAGTAAGAGATTCACGCGTTACGCTATTCAGTTTATCGGTCAGAGTTTGAATCAAGCGTTGCTTAGGCATAACCATAATCAAGAGGAAGAGCATGAGAATGGCAATCACTGCCACAGCGACAAGCAAGGCAAGGAGCCAATTTCCATTTTTATCGGCAATCTTTGTAATCGCCCAAATGGCCATGATAGGCCCCTGTGTAATAACCTGTAACCCCATGGTAAGTACCATCTGCAATTGGGTAATATCATTTGTCGTACGGGTCAAAAGACTAGGAATTGAGAATTTCTTGATCTCTGCATCCGAAAAATCTAGAACCTGATGGAAGATATCATCACGAAGACGGGTGGTAAAACTTGCCGCTGTTCTGGCAGCTAAGAAACCAACCACTACAGAGGCCATAAAGCCTGCAAATGACATTAAAAGCATTCGCATCCCTGGGGCATCTGTATTCCAGGCAAAAATATCCGACGCTTTAGTTCCCTTAGTTGATAAGAGTGTCGTAATATCAGACATATAGTCTGGAATTTTCAAGTTTAGATAGACGTTCAAGCAAACAAAAATCACCGCTAAGACAATCATGATTAACTCTTTTGTCGTCAAACGTTTAAAAATTTTAAACATAAGTTACTCCTTATTTTTTTCTAAATTCTTACGAATTTGGTGAAAAACACGAAAGGCTGTTTCAGCATCTTCTTTGGAAATACCTTCTAACAGCTGTTCATGGATGGCCTCTCGAAAATGTTTGACATCTCGAGCTTTCTTTTTACCTAAGTCTGTCAGATGAACATACTTGTAGCGTTTATCCTTGTCCGATGTCACCAACTCAACAAAACCATTTTTTTCCATTCGTTTGACCAAATTACTAGCCACTGATTTAGAAATACATAGTCTTTTTTCAATGTCTTTGATAAAGATTTCTTTATCTTGATTGTCAGACAAATACTTGACAGCAAATCCTTGAGGGCCAGCTAAATGCTCAACCCCATGGACCTTTCCTAACTCTTGCACGCGAGATTCCATAGTATTGATGAATTCTCTGAATTCACTAAAAGTATCTTTTCCATGCATCGCAAGTCCCTCCTTGAATAATTCTCATGGAAACTATTTTAGTTCTTATGAGAACTAATGTCAAGAAAAAAGTTCTTATGAGAACTAAAAAAGAGTGAGAAAAAAATTGCTTTCCACTCTCACTCCCATAACTATGATTATTAAGGATTTGAACTCAAAAACCTAGCCCACTTGGGCTAGGCTATCTAAATAATAATCCCCTCCAAATGATCCAATTCATGTTGAATAATTTGGGCTGGCATGCCAGAAAAACTTAACTGTTTAGGCATCCATTGTTCATCTAAATAAGCAACCTCAATCGACTCATAACGTTTTGTTGGACGACTTCCCTCTAATGACAAACAAGACTCCTCTGTTTGAAAAGGTGAGGACTTGCTGACTAAAATAGGATTAAACATAACTAGATTAACAAAACCGATATTGACGATAATAACACGCTTTTTAACGCCAATCATATTGGCAGCCATACCCACACAGGCATCCTTATGAAACTCCAGTGTATCACGTAAATCTTTAGCCAAATAGAGGTCTTCTTTAGTCGCTTCTGTCGATTTTTGTCCAAGGAAAAAGACATCCTTTACGATAGTTTTTATCATCTATTTACTCCCTTTTCTTATCTAAACTATGAAATCATATACCCTTCTTTTATCGAAACCAAAGGTTTTCAATTTCATATTAATGATCTTGACCTATTATATCAAAAGGCCTACCCTCTAGTAAAACAGACAAAAAAAGAAACCCGCAGGCTTCTTTTTAGTCATCTTTCTTCACTCTATACAAATAACCAATAAACGCCAAAAGACTAATAGTTGAAACACCCATTGCCAATTTGGCAACTGGGGTATAGCTATAGGTCAAAACGACACCATGCTTACCTGGTGGTAGGACTAGATTAGTTGGATTCTTTTCCTTAGCTAAGTAAGTAGTTACTCGCTTCCCATCAATTCTCGCTTCTTGTCCTTTGTAGTAGAAAACTGGTAGCGACAAGATCTTAGCTTCTTTTGACTCGTTGTTTACTGTAAGTGCTAGCTCATTTGGAGAACGGTTGATGGTTGACTTAATTTCCTGATTATCCAAGAAAAGATGTTTGTCAAAGACAAAGCCAAAGGGCACTTCTTTATTGGTGTAATCGCCATTTATATTTTTATAAGTTCCCTTAGCTAGCATTTCTCTCGTGACCTTTGTATTGCTTGGCAATATATTCTTGGCTTTAGTCATCTTACCTTGGACAGTAACAATCTGAAACATATTCAGACAAAGACCAAACAAGATAAGTATCGTCGTTACCTTCATAGACATATTTTCCAAGATATTAGCCAAAGCTAAGCTAAAGAAAATCAAGGCAAAACTCCATAATCTCCAAGGAAATTGAAGGTTGGACACTGGACTCTCCTGTAATAACTGCCAAGGAAAATTATTCAAAGTTAAAAAAGCCAAAACAAGAGAAATAAAAAGGTAAATTCTAGCTTCCTTATCCTTCACAAAACGCTTAGCAAAGATTAGGCTTAGCACTAGACCCAGGAGATAGAGAAGATTAACTGATGGAGTCCTTAAATCACTTTTTAGAATCAACTCCCAGTTGTCTGCCAGACTTAAGGCAGCTTTTGATAGGAGTGGTTTAAAAGTCGTTCGTAGATTGACATACTTGAATTGCTCTATCATAGGAACAAAGAAAGCTAGAGACATACTAAGAGTGACAAGAGTGGCCTTAAGAAATCCTAGAATACGTTCTTTTTTATTATCCCAAATCCCAAAACTAGCTACCACTGCTATGAAAATCATAAGAGAAGCCAAAAGGACAGATAAGACATGGGAATAGACTAAACCAAGCATGCCAAGAGTCAAAACCCACCATTTCTTATAATCTCCAAATGTTATCAAACGAACGCCAACGAAAACTAGAGGTAAAAAAATCATAGCCAGCGTTTCGCCAACAGCTGCCCGGTAATAAGAATTGTGCAAGAAATAACCCGAAAAGAGATAAAAGGTAACAAATATCATCACCTGTTTATCAGAATATTTCAATAAACGTAATCCGTAAAAACTAAGCAAACAAGTTACAAAGCGAACAAGAAATTGAAAACTCATCCAGGCTACAAAGACTGACTGAGTCAGCTTATAGATTATGAAAATAGGATAATAGGTTAACCAGGGATAAAAGGTATTGATTAATTGTCCGGACCCTCCGTTAGTTGTAAAATTGATAGGACTCTTCCAGACAGTATCCAAGGATAACAGTCGGTTAATGTGAAAGACAATATCATCACCATAAAGCTTGTCCCTAAAAAAGAACATAGGCAGTATCGACACTATGCTGATCAAGAAACTTATTAGAATTACTGTCTGATTAGTATACTTCTTTTCTTTTGCCCCACAGGGATCCTTTCCAAGACTCACGATTATTCCTCTCATATTCTAATTCATAAAAATCTACTCTAGAAAAAGATTTCTTACTAGCTCATTATACCAAAAAAGGAGAAATCTCCTCTTCCTCCTAAGTCTGTCTAAACAAAAAAAGAAACCCGCAGGCTTCTTTTCTTATTTTATCGAGAGGCTATTGGTAATAGACTATCAATTAAACGATACCTTGTGCTGACATAGCATCTGCAACTTTAAGGAATCCAGCGATGTTGGCACCTACAACAAGGTTACCTTCATGACCAAATTCTTTAGCAGCTGCTGCAGCATTTTCGTAGATACCTTTCATGATATCGTAGAGTTTAGCATCAACTTCTTCGAATGTCCATTGTGTACGTTGGCTATTTTGTGCCATTTCAAGAGCTGATACAGCAACACCACCAGCGTTAGCAGCTTTGGCAGGACCAAATGATACACCAGCTTTAAGGAAGACATCAATAGCTCCCAAAGTTGAAGGCATGTTAGCACCTTCTGAAACAGCCAATACACCATTTGCTACAAGTGTTTCTGCATCTGTTTCATCCAATTCATTTTGAGTTGCACATGGGAATGCCAAGTCAGCTTTAACTGACCAAACTGTCTTTTCACCACCAGCAGGTGTGAAGGTTGCGTTTGGACGTGCTTCTGCATATTTAACGATACGTTCACGTTTAACTTCTTTGATTTCTTTCAACAAGTCAACGTCGATTCCGTCTGGATCATAAACAAAACCAGATGAGTCAGAACATGTTACCGCTTTAGCACCAAGGCTTTGCAATTTTTCAATAGCATAGATGGCAACGTTACCAGCACCTGAAACAACTGCTGTTTTACCGTTAAAGTTTTCACCACGTGCATTAAGCATTTGTTCTGCAAAGTAAACAGCACCGTAACCAGTTGCTTCTGTACGAGCAAGTGATCCACCCCAGTTCAAACCTTTACCAGTAAGAACACCTGTGTACTCGTTACGAAGACGTTTGTATTGGCCGTAGAGGTAACCAATTTCACGTCCACCAACACCGATATCACCTGCAGGTACGTCTGTATCTGCACCAATGTGTTTGCTCAATTCAGTCATGAAGCTTTGGCAGAAACGCATGATTTCGTTATCTGATTTACCTTTAGGATCGAAGTTTGATCCACCTTTACCACCACCGATTGGTTGACCAGTCAATGAGTTTTTAAAAATTTGTTCGAAACCAAGGAATTTAATGATTGATTGGTTTACTGATGGGTGGAAACGAAGACCACCTTTGTAAGGACCAATAGCTGATGAAAATTGTACACGGAAACCACGGTTTACTTGTACTTGTCCTTTATCGTCAACCCATGGCACACGGAATGAAACGATACGTTCTGGTTCAACCAAACGTTCCAAAAGGTTTTCTTCAATATATTTAGGATATTTATCGAAGACAGGAACAAGTGAATCGAAAACTTCTTCAACTGCTTGAAGGAACTCAGCCTCATGGCCATTTTGAGCTTTCACTTTTTCAAAAACGCTAGCAACGTACTCTTTACCTGTTGTCATATCAATGTTTCCTTTCAAATAATTACCTTAGTAATTTAATTACATGAATAGTATAAATTTTCAGAATCTTCTTGTCAAGTATTTTCTGCTATTTTTTTGATTTTTATGTTAGGTTTTGTGACATAGCAAGTGACCTCTCTTTTTTTAGTTAATCCTAAAATGTTATCAATTCAACAATGTAAGCGGATTCTATTTTTCTGGTTTTTCTCCAAAATTTTTTAAACTTTTTTTGAACTTTAAGGCTAAAATGGGTTAAAAATAATTTAGTAATTTTACTATTTTTACATTTACAAAGATTTCCAACTATGTTATCATGAATTTAGTAATTTTACTAAATCTCAAAAAGGATCATTTTTTATGAAAAGAAAACAATTATCAGGAAAGCGCATCGGCATTGTTTTTGGAACTTTCGCTCCAATGCACGTTGGGCACGTTGACCTCATTACCAAGGCAAAACGTGCTAATGACAATGTGCTCGTCATCGTAAGTGGCAGCAACACACAAGAAGATCGTGGGACACGCGCAGGCCTATCACTCAATCGACGTTTCCGTTATGTTCGAGAAGTGTTCTATGATGATGAATTAGTCGTTGTGGATAAACTAGACGAAGCTGGGATCCCAGCCTATCCTGAAGGCTGGGTGCCTTGGGTTAATCGTGTCAAAGAGCTTATCGCTAAGAATACGGATGATCCTGAAATGATTACCTTCTATGTTGGAGAGCCAGAGTATGTGACTGAGCTCAATTACTATTACCCTCAAGCTCAGGTAGAACTCATCGAACGTTCTATTATCAATATCTCTGCTACTGAGATTCGAGACAATCCGATGGAAAATTGGCGTTTTATCACCAAGCCTTTCCGTCGTCACTTTACGCGCAAGGTCCTTGTTGTGGGCTCTGCTAGCGGTGGAAAGACTACTCTTGTTAAGGATTTGGCTCGCACTTACAATGCTCCCTGCTCTCTGGAATATGCTAGGGAATATCAAGAAAAGTATAATGTACGAGATGACGAGTTAGATACCAACGACTATATTCACCTCCTAACAGATCAATATGCCCAGACCTCTGATATCATTGACAAAGGGCAACACTCAGGACTTATCTTTGCGGACACCAATTCAACAGTCACTAAGGTCTATATTGACTACTATTTGAAAGAAAATATCTCCCAAGAAGAGTTCGACATGTTGGATCGCCTCTATCAGGTAACCCAGGCCCGTGAAAAGTGGGATTTGATTTTTGTGATCCTGCCAAAATCAAACTATGTAGATGATGGTTTCCGTGACATGACTATGGCTGATAATCAAACACGTGACTGGTTTACCCAGCACCTCTTAGACCTCCTATCACCATTCAAGGATAAAATCGTTATTTTAGGGGAAAATAGTAATAGCGACAGCTTCTTTGCGGACAACTACCACAATGCTAAAAAAGCAATCAAGGAGCGTTTACACATAGAGATTTAGAAGACTGATGTAAAGCAATCATCATTTGAACTTACAATAAATAAAGGAGGAAACCTATGACTAAAACCTTCGAAAACTCTGGTAGTGAAAAGGAATTTTTGGACATCTATCGCCAAGAAGAAATGGATAAGTACGTTAAACCCTCAGTGACCGTTGACTCGGTCATCTTCCGCTATTATGAAGGAAGAGTCCAAACCTTACTTATCAAGCGAAAAAACCATCCCTTCATGGGGAAATACGCCCTCAGTGGGGGCTTCGTTCAGGAGCAAGAAGATCTCAATCTAGCTGTCTGTCGCGAAGTACAAGAGGAAACATCCGTTAAACTCAACCCTGACCACATTGAGCAACTCATTACAGTGGGAACACCTTATCGGGATCCTCGAATGTGGACCATTACAGTGGCTTATCTCTGCTTTATGGCCTTTAATGACATTCAAGTGGAAAAGGCTGCCGACGATGCGGCGTCTACGCATTGGTTAGACATCGCCATGGTAGACGGTCGACTGCAACTTGTTGATGGCGATAAGACACTGTCACATGATGACCTCGCCTTTGACCACTGGGAAATCCTCTTAACAGCTATGGAACGTATCAAGGGACGACTCGAATACTATCCAACTATCCTTTCCATTATGCCCGAGGAAAACACCTTGACTACCTACCGTCAACTTTTTGGTACCTTTAATGAAGACTACCTCAAGATGGATTCCACAAATTTCTTGCGCCGCTTTAAACACCTCTTCCAAAAAACCGGTCGTCAGGTAGCTACGAGAACCAGAAAGGCTGCCACCTACACTTATCACATCAAGCCACTCTAAATTAGGTCTTTGTTTGACAATTTGATACTTACATAGTAGTATTAAGAAAAATTAATAAGAGGTATCCTATGAAAAGTTTTACATTGATTAGTGGAATTCTCATTACACTCTTGGGTGTCTTTTTCTTCGCTAATCCTACAAACCTTCTTGCCATCGTTGGTTGGCTGTTTGCCCTAGTGATGCTCATATCTGGTGTTTCAAGTCTCATGGTTTATTTTAAACGAGATAACGAAAACCGCTCCTTCTTCCAACTGCTTCAGAGTATCATTTCCATTGTTTTTGGGATTATTTTGCTATCAACATCAGCATGGGTGCTCTCAGGTGTAGCTGTAACCATTATCGCTTGGTGGCTTCTTGTCTCAGCCTTTACACAAGGTTTTCAAGCTTACCGCCAACGTCAATTCGGCTTCTCAGGACAACCTGCCCTGTCAATCGCCTTGATTTGTCTGGTATTTGGGCTCTTGCTCTTTAGTGCTCCGTTTTTCTCAGCCTTTCTTATTGGGCGCTTGGTAGCTTCCTTAATTATCTTTACAGGTGTTTCAGTCCTCTCCTTTTCATTCCGCTTGTGGTAGAAAGAAACCAGACACTACATAAACATAGTCAAAACCACCCGTGAGAACGGGTGGCTTGCTCTTCGGCTGAAAGCCTCTGCTACCGGCCGAGGCCTAAAGGCCTACCGAATGGTTTCCCTTCAGCACCACCTTTGCTAGCTGACCCGTCTAG
>ENA-OQKN01000665-OQKN01000665.1-human-gut-metagenome-genome-assembly--contig:-NODE-665-length-31817-cov-32.019407_pt1 | contig 31817 bp, 30 predicted proteins | sample MGYA00242776_ERZ504794 | MGnify/ENA primary metagenome ERZ504794 (study PRJEB26092, sample SAMD00036434) | human gut metagenome | host: Homo sapiens | study: EMG produced TPA metagenomics assembly of... | reverse complement strand
CCTGAATATCTGGATGATTATCTGCCTTGGAATCCTCTTGTAAAAGAATTCTGTCGATAACCGTTGACCTTTTAGTATAAAAGGCTGACGGTTATTTTTCTATACACTGTTTTATTTGACGCTTACGCTACACTTGGCGGTAAATACCCGTGACTGGACTTGCACCAGCAAGATTAGTGCCATGCTCGGCACACAAAATGACTGCCCCGCCTGCTCAAATGCAGGCAGAACAGTCATCTGATCTTTTTATTCACTTTTTATGAAACAAATTTTCCAACGATCAGGCAGATTACAATCGTAATCACCATATCCGGCAGAGTGTTTCCCAGCGGCATGTCGATGTTCATCAGAATTCGGTATACCACAAATCCAATCACCCAGATGATCAGATTCGGAATATGTACGGCCAGGCTGCTCTTGTCCCGTTTCAGCAGGAAAAAGTCGGCAATCTGGATTGCGATCATCGGTGCAAAGACCGAGCCGATCAGATAGAGGAAATCTGTGATGTTGTCCATCGGATATACAATCGCTGCGATGGTTCCAATGACGGTGACAACGATGGCCACATGCTTTCCATTCCATTTGCTTACGACGGTCTCGCTGGAAATTCCTGCGGAGTAGGCATCCAGAAATGTCGTTGTTACTGTTGAAAATACAATAATCAGAAGGCCCGCAATGCCAAGGCCTGCCTTCAGCATGATCTGCGCGATGTCATATTCTCCGGTGATGATCGCTGCTCCCATTCCAATCACATACATCCAACAGCTGACGATTCCATAGACAACCGCGCTGATGGCCGTTGCTTTGACCGGTTCTTTTGCTTCTCTTGTGTAATCACTGATCAGCGGCAGCCAGGATAACGGCATCGCAACCGCAAGTTCTACTGCTGCACCGAATGTCATACTGTCATCCGATGGTGCTCCTGCTCCGCCTCCGGCAAAGATGACCTTGCTCAGGATCAGGCTAAGCAGAAATAATGCTGCCATGGCAACCGTGTTGATTTTACCAAGATTCGTGAGTCCGATCACAATCCAGAGAATAATCAGGACTCCGATCACAAGGCACCAGATCCATCTGCCCGTATGCATTACGCCGTCTGCGGCGAGCGCTCCGTCATAGATCATGATGGCGGTCCAGCCAACGAGCTGCAATACATTCAGGACAGCAAAAAGGATGCTTCCCTTCTGTCCAAAACTCATTTTTACGGTTTCCATGGCACTTTTTCTGACCCTGCCGCCGATCACGCCTGCCAGAAACAGCATCAGGCATCCGATGATATGGCCGATAAGAATCGCTGCCAGACCTTTTCCCATGCCGAGCGGTGCAAGGTAGGTTCCGGTCAGGATTTCGGCAATCGAGACACCTGCCCCAAACCAGATCAGGCCATTCTCGAACAGGCCGGTACGTTTTTCGTTCATTTTCATGTTCCTCTCTTTGCTTATATTTTCATACCGGAAACCATTTTAGCACAGAAAGGAAAATGCGGCAATGAATTTACTCTATCCGTTCATCTGACTCCCAATCTTTCTCCAATCATCCCAGCTTTTCAGACCATTCTGCTTCCTTAAAGCCGATCAGCACGGTATCACCATCGATCAGCAGCGGGCGTTTCACCAGCATACCATTCGTGGCAAGAAGCTGCAGCTGTTCCTCTTCGCTCATGGCAGGAAGTTTGTCCTTCAGTTTCATTTCTTTATAAAGAAGGCCGCTGGTATTAAAGAACTTTTTAAGTGGAAAGCCGCTCTTAGAATACCATTCCTTTAACTCACCGCAGGTTGGATTCACATCCACGATGTTGCGCTCGGTATATTCTATTTTCTGTGCATCTAACCATTTTTTCGCTTTCTGGCAGGTTGAGCATTTTGGGTAACATATAAATAACATTTCTCCATCTCCAATCAAATATAATTTATCCATAATCCTGTATCTTTTGCCGGAATCATTTCAGCACAGGAACGGAGGATCGGCAATTATTTTCCTTCTTCCAAGATCAATTCCAGCACCTTCATCAGCTTCGGAATCCAGCCCATCTATCTTATATAGACGAGCTGTTTGAGCTCTTTTGGTCTTTCTTTTTTCAAAATTATGCAATAATAATCTATAACTTTGCACATACCAAATCATACAAAGCGCTCATAAGTTCTTCCCCGTTCCGGCATTCTGCGACCATCGAAATAACCGCATTCTTGTCCGGAAGGATCATAGAAATCTGAGAATATTTTCCATCCGCCCGGTAGGAATTGTATTCTCCTCTCCAGAAAAGATAACCATAATTGTCTGTATCGGATGCTGCTGTACTTTCTTCTATCCATTTTTCGGATAAAATCTGTTTTCCATTCCATTTTCCCTTATTCAGGTAAAACAATCCGAATTTATGAAGTTCAGAAAGTGTAAGGAACAATCCACCTGCGCCAAAACTGTTTCCAAGAGGATCCGTCTCCCATGTCGGCCGCTTGATTCCAAGATGTTTAAAAAGCCTTGGTGTAAGATAAGAGACCAGATCGCATCCGGAACGTCTCTGTACAAGAATGCCTGCCAGGTAGGGACCAACATTATTATATACAAAATGTGTACCTGGCTTATATTGAAACGGAATCGCCAAAGACATTTTTACCCAGTCATCCTCCTGGTATAATGGCCGCTGTTCTCCCATAAGGCTGCCCTGTTCCTGTCCTAAACACATCGTAAGCAGGTCTCGAACCGTTGCCATTTCCAGATTATCATCGATCACATCGGGTAAATCTTCGGGAAAGGCATCCGTCAGTTTTTCATCTAAAGACAGTAATCCTTCCTGGACAGCAAAACCAACTGCACAGGATGTGAAGCTCTTCGTTGCAGAATAGATATTTCTACGGCATTCGGGTTCGCTGTACCATTCATTTATGAGGTCGCCATCTTTTGTAACCTTTATTCCAAGGACGTGAAAGGTTTTTGCAGCTCCTATAAAATCAGATATGTCCATAGCTAGGTTCCTCCTTTATTTTTACTATAATAATTTGTAGTATCTTTGCCATGTTGTCTTTCTGAAATTTTTATAAACCTATGTATATTTCCTCCTCATCAACCACTTCTGATCAATACATTTCACCTCACCATTAAACCGAATATGAAGATGCACTCCGCCTGATCTCAGATTAATCTTTTCTACGATTCCATCTCCGAATTTCGGATGTGTGACATTGTCTCCAATTTTATATTGAACAACTTCATCCTTCTGCTTCTGTGCTTTCTGCTGGCGCTGATACGTATCTCGAATCGGCACTGTCTTATCATGAATCCGGCTTTTTAATACTTTATCATAGTTATGATCCAACAGCGCCTCTCCTGCCTTATAATAAGGTGTCGGTGCTGCACCTATAAGAGAACAACAATATTTCCACGCACTTCCATGTGTTCCAGCCTGCCATTTATACTTCTCAGGTATCCGCATATTGTACTGCATGTAATGCGCATATTCATGCTTGAATAAATCGATGCGGTCCTCTTTTGACAACGGATTGTTGACTCCATACGCAACAAAGAGCAGGGAAAAATGAAAATGTTCCTTTTCATGAGCACTCTGCCTTGTATAGGATCCCAGAGAATCGGTCTCAAATCCAAATGTTACCGGTATTTTTGCTCCATTCAAATGAAATTTCCGGTCCAGTTCCTGATATAAATTCTGAATTAATGCTGTCAAAATTGGGATTTCTTTCTGCAGCCGCTGGCGTAAAAACTGGTTTTCTTGATCATAATAAGTCATTCTTTCATGTTTCCTCCCAGCTTTTCTATTGCCACTTCTTCCATATCTCCGGCTGATAACCGAGCGTAGAAAGTTTTCCATTTCTGACCACTGGTGTCTTAATTACAGATGGATTTTCCATCACTTTCTGAAGCTTATCCTCATCAGCAATGTATTTAATCAAAGCTAATAAATCCTTGTCTTTGCCATCCCAATTAATCATATTTTCCAGTCCGCCATTTGCCTGAGCTACAGAATTAAATTCTCCTTTGCTCATGCCTTTTTCCTTCATATCTACAAACTGATACTTGATGCCGCGCTCTTTGAAAAAACGCTCGGCTTTCTTTGTATCGTTGCATTTCTTTGTTCCAAATATTTGTATGTTCATTGTAATGTTCCCTTCTAGCTCCAAAATTATATTTAATTCTTCGGATTATCCCTTTCGCAATAAAGCACTATAACAACTGTGTCATTAATCCTCAATAACCAGTACCTTCTCACCCTATCACATTTCCGAGATAATCACACCTTCACTTAAGGCGACTTGATTCCATACTTTACAGATCAGTTCATACTTATTTCAACTCACGTCTTTATGGAATACGACTGTAAGAAGATCCAACTTTACAAATTTCTTTTTTTCTATTTTCTAGATTTTTTCTTCAATATATCCCGTTTTCTGTAGTAACCGACTCTTCCATCGTATCTGATATTTCCTATACGCACTGGAATGTATTTCCTGTGTTTTACATTTATTCGCAACAATTCGGTATTGCAATTGATATTCCACTAGCTGAGACCGCAAAGCATTTTCCGTTGCCTCTAGTTGACTGGCAGCCTTCACAAGATCCGATCCTTTTAATTCAATCAAATATGCTGTCTTGGAGGTTTCGTTCATAAGAAGATAATCACATCTGTCACCTGTTTTAATTACTTCTCCGTCTATCTGATAATGTGTTACTTCCGAATTTGAAACATTATTTGCTTTATGATATTGTGGATTCCCTTTATCTCGAGAAACAATCTGTTTCGCATTTTTGCCACATAAAGATATAAATCCGTTTAACGGCATTAGAACACCACACTTTCTTCATTGGTAGTCTGTAGTTCCAGCAATCGTTCAAAATCTTCATTAATCACTTTGGAGATTTCGTCAATTTTTTCATTTTGAATCATATGAATATCTGCATCCATACAATTTTCAATTGTTCCATTTTTTACAAACCAAGAATCAAATGCATTATAATCCAGCCATAAAGATTCCCGAATAATTTTGTTTGCTTCTTTTCTCGCCTGTGGCGAAATCGTTTTTGCATATAATAAATTATTTAACGTTCCCAATACATACGGGCTATGTGTTGTCAGTACAATCGAATGTCCACAGTTATTGACTAATGCAATCAATTCCGTAATATATTTCTGTGATTCCGGAAACAAATGTGACTCCGGCTCTTCAATAATAAATAGAATTTCTTTTTGTTGAACTAAGTAGTAAAACAATAGATTCAAAATCCAGACACATTCCTGCTGCCCCGAAGACGAAAAGTTTATCTTTACATATTTCCCATCCTCTAAAACAATCTGTTCTTCTCCATTGCTATAACGGTAAGTTCCACGCAGTATTTTCTGAGTTAAATCCAGTGCCTGCACCACAAGTCGCGGTGACAATCCAGAACGCCCCGATGAATAAGCTAAGCCCTGCAGCCCCTCTGAAAATTCTGGTTTTAATCGAAGTATCCTCTCCAGGTAATCTTTTGTGCAGGTATCCAAAGATCTTTTCTGCATATCATCCATTGTGGCATAAATATAACTCAATTGCTGAGAAAGCAGCGTAATCATACTGCGTCCTGCCGGAATATAGACGACAGAACAAGAATCCTCAAAAATCTCATATAAATTCTTTTTAAAAATCCTCAGATCCTCTTCAGAGACTCCCAATGGTGTTACAGAAAGTGTATGGTTATTTGCTTTCAAAAAACGAATCAGTTCATTACTCATCGTGATCCAAATGTAGTTTGGTGTAGAATATCTGCTATCATTTTCCAAAGAAATCTTAACATAGCATGCCTCAGTAAAATGATATTCCATGTACATGTCGTTTGGCATGCCCCATGATGATCCAAAGGTTCTTAAAAATTTTTCACGCAAATAATTTTCAAGAGCTTTTCTCAAAGTAATTCCATGTTCTATACTAAGAGTACTTTTCGCTCCATATACAGGTGTCGCATCCAATGCCTGCGATTTTGCAAGCTCGATGATATCATCTTTAATTGTTCTAAAATAATAAATTGCTTTGGCAATTGTACTCTTTCCAGATGCCTGAAAACCCGTAAAGTTCATAAATTGGGAACACTCCAGTTCACAGGTCTCAACAGGACCGAGTTTGTTGATAATTAATTTTGGCAATGTATATTACTCCTTGTCTCATTTATAATAGTTATTGGTTTAATTGGGTTGTCAAGAGTGTGCAGTATTTTTTTTGAGTGCTATAGAATCAGCTTTACTGCATCAATCAATTCCTCGCCGAATCCTTCAAGCTCATCCATTGTGATAACTCCATCTCCAACCAAATATGCAATGTCCCAAATCGCCGTGGATTTCCGAATTTCAATCAGAACTCCCGGATTTTTCTTATCCTGCCTGATGCGCTTCTCAAGTGTCCAGAAATGATCTGATGCATTTCCTGTGTTCGCGGGGTCAGGTACCTGTTGCAGATGTCGCCTTGTATAGGATCCCAGTGAATCCGTGTCAAATCCAAAAGTTATCGGGATTTCTTTCTGCAATCGCTGGCGTAAAAACTGGTCTTCTCGATTATCATAAGTCATTATTTTATGTTTCCTCTTGACGTAAGGTGCTGACCCCAATGCTATGAATCTTCTGTGTTCTCGGTCACTTAATTATATATTTTGTTCCTCTGCCTTTTCCTTCAACTGCAACCACACCCTTTTCTCCCATGGTTTTAAGTAAATGTGTTGTTTTTGATTTTCCAAATGGGACATATGGTGCAATTTCACTTATTGATTTTAACATCGTCTTACTTAATAATTTGTAAATTACTTTTTCATCCTCAGTCAAATTAACATTCGTTTCAAATAGCGGCAGCACAATTTTTATAGCATTTTCTGATACCTCAAAATCTGGTTTTATCAGACTCTCTGCATACAGTTGTTTTATTCGTGTAATTCCCGTTCCAAATATCTCTACAAATCCCAATCTGTAAAACACATTTGCAAGATTTCTATTCCTTAAAACAGAAAGTTTACCTGATAAATATTCTTCGGCTGTTATTCCAGCTGGCAATCCACCAGGAGATACAACCTCTATTCTATCATCAAACATAGAAACTCTGATGTGTGAATCAATATCCCATACCCTATGAATTAAAGCATTTGCAATTGCTTCTCTGAAAGCTGCTTGTGGTATTTTCTCCATTGTTTTTCTATCAGCGCCCTGTATGACTTCATATTGGTAATAGTCTTTAAATACAGCAAGTGTTTTTTCATATACATCTAAAACTGATACATTTTCAAAGGTTACTCTTTTTTGAATAATACTGATGTTCTCACCGAACTTAACAAGATCAATTCCGGAAAAATGATTTTTATCTGCCAAAAGTCCTGCTGCATTATTAAAACCATTTGCATTGTCATACAGATTCAGTGTCTTTAAAGTATCCTGATTGAAACTTTCAATCTGAATATTTTCTTTTAGTTTATGCTGTAAAAAATCAAAAGATAGCTCCTGATCTTTACACTGTAATTCTTCAAAGCTAATATTTTTTCCTTCTAATACAAGCCTTGAAAATTCAAGTGTGTCTACCTCTATCGTTGCTGTATCATTTCGTTTGTATGCTTTCGATTTATATAAATATGGCTTCTGAAGACCACTTTTTACAGTAAGTTTTATCGTTTGATCATTATTCTGTAGTTCAAGCATATAATTTGGCTGAGGCGAAATACTGTCATTGATTTTATTTTCGATATCCAGGCAAGCCTGCTTTACATCTGGCAAGCCTTTTACATTTCCATCATCATCTACGCCAAAAAGAATCATTCCGCCATTATAATTCGAAAAGGCACTGACTGTTTTCAAAAAAATATTCGTAATCGTTTCCTTGAATTCCAATATTCTTGTTTCACGCATAGCAATCATTTCCTTTCCCAGTCTTAATGGTTATATTATATGTTTAAATACGCGAAAAATCAATCGTAAATTTTTACGATTGATTTTTCAATTGATTTTGAGTGTGTTTTTCTGTTATTCTTCTTCATTTCAATTCACGTCTTCACGGGAGACGACCAATGCCGCTTCACTTTATAGTAAGTGTTCTACCGGTTGCGATTTTTCTGGGCTGGTATAATTTATTTATGTTTTTTTAGATTTTTTTATTTTCTCTTTCGAGTCCCAGACATCCTGACAAATGCTTTCATCATTATTTTTATTTTTTTCTTTCCTGAAACCTGGAACTTTAAATATGCTTTATAAGTTTTTTCCAATATTTTCAAGTTCTTTTATAGAATCCTTGTTTTTTGCAAGTTCATCACTGGCTGTTGCATAATATGATTTTTGGAAAATCATATCCCATGAAAGATATTTCGCCATGCAGTCGAACTGTTTGTCAATTAACTCATACTGGATACTGTCCACCGGGGATCCTCCCACAACGATTGTTCCAACTTTTTTATTTTTCAGCTGCAAACCGCGGCAGTAGCACTTATCAATGATAAGTTTCAACTGCGCAGACATTCCCCACCAATATACCGGAGTAGCAAAAAGAATCACATCTGCAGCAGTAATTTTATCAATCGTGGGATTTGTATCATCCTGATCAATACATCCTTTATAACATTGACAGACCCCACATCCCTTACAAGGTGCTATATGAAGTCTGTCTGGTTGGATGATTTCAATCTCATTCTTTTCTGATGCCCCTTTTATAAATGCGTCAATCGCCGTCAGCGTGTTTCCCCTTCTGGCACTTCCGTTAATAATCACAATTTTCATGTATGTTTCCTCCAGCTTCTGATTTCATGAAATCATTATACCTTTTTTCGCTTATCCTGTCATCACATTTCATCAGATCAGAACCTGTCAAAACCTTTCTCCTTCGCGATTGTCGCACGTGTGCGGCGCTTTGGACGATATGGGCGATACAGGTCTTCTACTGCCACAAGCGTTTCCGCTGCCAGAATCTGTTTCTTTAATTCTTCTGTCAGTCTCTGATTAATATCCAAGCTTTTTAGTTCTTTCCACTTTCATAGGCGTTCTGCACCCGTTCGGTCAGCACTTTTCCACCGTTTGCATACCATTCTATCACAAAAGTATCAAAGTAATCCACTGGTTTCTCCCCACTAATGATCTGAAGAAATGCTTCCTGTTCCAGTTCCTGTAATTCTTGCGGAATTTCTGCATTTACATTTTCCAGAGGCAATGTCGATGTACTTGTTATTCCTGCCTTCTGCAGTTCCCCCACAGCCTGAATTCTTGACGCATACGCCGCCCATCCATTCGCGGTTGTCAGCTGTCCATTCAAGTAAGATTTGCATGTGTTAAAATAAGACTTTTCCAAACCGCTAAGCCCTGATACATCAAGCGTCTTATCCAGTGCTGCCTGAATATGTTCTGTCGTACGGTAAAGTGCATCCTCATAATCCACATTAATATTCAGTGGCCGGGCCGTCGGATCTACATTAATAGAAAAATAATCATTCACTTCTCTTGCCGCACTATCATTTGCATATCTAGACTGATCAAAAATCGCACTCACATACTTTGCTACAATTTCCGGATGCTCATATCCTTTACGCACCACCACATACATCCACTGGTCATACGATTCAAAAACTGATATCTTCTGCGTCTCATTTACCTGTTCTTTGTCTAAAAGATACGGTTTCCACTCTGCATTTGAATCGACATTATATGCTGCACTCAACGGGTTATTCGGAGCCCACCAGCGTCCACAGATAGCACCGCAATGTCCGGTTTTTAACAAATCATCTATGTTTTCCGTCTTTCGTAGCAGGAATCTCTGGTCGAGTATCTCATCCTCATATAGATTGTGAAGTTTCAAAAGCGCTTCTTTTGTTTCCTGTGTTACTGACCCATAAACTACATTTCCATTTTTATCCAGGATCCAGTGACATGGCATTGCACCGGCATGTATAAAAGTTGCATCCACTCCATAAGTCTGATCCGCACCGGCAACCACGTCTGTACTACAGGCAAGGCCGATTGTCTGACCGTCTCCTGCTGCATCCTGTTCTACAAATGCCCGGATCACTTCCAACGCTTCTCCTACTGTTTCCGGTTCCTTTAATCCCAACTTCTCAATCCAGTCTTTCCGCAGCCAAAGAAGCGGAGTTCCATCGTCAATCACCGTATTCGGAAATGCATATAGCTTTCCATCCACGGTTGCAGACTGTAAAAGAGAATCTCCATAACTTTCATACATTTCTTTGATCGTATCTGTCGTACACTCTTCATACGTTTCTGTAAGTTCTTCGATCAGGCCTGCTTCAATCAGGCGGAGCAGGTTATCTCTTCCCTTCACAACAAGCACATCTGGAATATCACGATCTTCAATCGCTACATTGACCGCCTCTTCATAAGTATTGCCATCCTGCAATTCAAAGACATCTTCATTCTGAATATTAAGTATTTTCTTCAAATATCTCGTATATGCATTATTTTCGTACGTATCTCCTACAGGAAGATTCGAATTATTCGCCCCTGCAATCTTGCCAAGTGTATAGGTAACAGTCTCAGGATATTTCCCAAGTGGTGTATGCATCGCTTTATACATCAGCTTTCTTTTCACTTCAACTGCATTGCTTGCACCAGACTCACTTTGAGATGCTTCTAACTGTTCCATCTGTCTTTGACTTTCCTTCATCTCAAAATAGGTTCCGCACCAAAGCATCAGCAATAAAATTAATGCAAGATGGGCTGAGAGAATTCGCTTTTTCATATCGTTTTTCATAACACCTTCGCCTCCGTGTTCTTCGGAATCCGGATAAAGACCCGCGTTCCTTTTCCTGGAGTACTTTCTATCTTCATCTCACCTTTTTCTCCATAAAGGACATGGATTCTGTCACAGACATTTCGCACACCATAACCGGAGGACTGATATGTCAGAATCTGATCCGCCTTCTCCTGCGTCATTCCCGCACCATTGTCCCTGATTTCAAAGAAAATGTGCTCAGCCTCTTCACGAATCGTCAGCCACAACGTCGGATTCTCATTATCTGACACATCAATTCCATGATCGATTGCATTTTCTGCAAGTGGCTGCAGGATCAATTTCGGTATCAGATAATCATTAAGACCATCCGAAATCTGTTCAACCACACGGAACTCGTTGTCATGCATAACAAGTTGGATTTTGAGATATGCACGGATGTTATCAATTTCTTTTGCCACTGTAGTCATTGTTTCACCACGATTTAGGCTTGTCCGATAATAAGTAGACAGTGCCAATGTCACATGACTGATTTCATCCTCCCCCGCTTCAATTGCTTTCCAGTTGATGATTGAAAGCGAATTATAAAGGAAATGTGGATTGATCTGTGCCTGCAGTGCTCTCATCTCACTGTTCTGAAGCTGGATCTTACTCTCATATACTTCTGAGATCAAATGGTTCATCTGATCCATCATGCGCTGAAATGACCGGATCAGCACACCCACCTCGTCTTTGGATTTACTCTGCACGGTAACTTTACGAAGTCCCATATTGATCAGGTTCATATTTTCAGTCAATAACTCCAACTGCGATACCATACGGAGAGAAAAAACATATCCCAGAAAACTCAGAAGAAGAACACTGATCAAAATAATCGGAATATTTTTGAGCAAAAGCTTATGGATTGCGTTTTCACTTACTGCCTTTGGACGATAGATATAGAAATTCCATCCTGTATCCTTCATTGTCCGCTGTACCAGATAATAATTCTCACTGATATCTTTCGGACTCTCAATATCCTTCGGACGATATTTCTTATCCATAGAACACTCGGCATAAACAATATTTCCATTATCATCCTGAATCATGCCTCCTGTATTATCTGTAAGCTGGCTCATGAATGGTTCAAGAACTTTTTCATAATCCAGACGCATCTCCAACACCGCTTTGATCGTATCATTGTCATAGAATTTCCGACTGGCAATGATTGATTTATTCACACCGCGAGTGATGCTCCACTGCATTAATGTTCCCTCATTCAACCTGGAATACCACTGTTGATTCTCCGCTTCCGACATTGGAAGAAGTGTATCTCCATGTGGCACTTCTATATTGTCAGAATATAATGTAATGCTCTGGATCTCTTTGTGATAGATCGTCGGCATCTGCAACAGTGGATCAGCCACCTTCACATATTTCAAATACTTCTCATAATCCGACTCTGTCTCCACATCAAAAATATTCCTGAGATTTTGAGAATAAGACAGATAATCAACCAGGTTCTTATAGATCTGAGACTGATTCTCAATCGAACTCACTGACTGTTCCAACATTTTCTCCAGATTGTACTGTTCCTTCTCTCGCAATTGATTCATCATGCCATACTGCATGGAAAAAGCAAGGAATCCTACCGGAACCAGTCCTGCAATCAGCATCAAAACAGACAGTTTTTTACGAAATTTCAGATTTTCAAATCGATGGATCAACTTCCGTATTTGTTTTTTCATCCGCCGCTATTCCTTTCCTGCATGCTTCCGGTGTATCTCCGAAAAACTCTCTGAAACTTCTGCAGAAGTATGAGTTATTGGAAAATCCTACTTCTTTCGCAATTTGGGAGATTTTCATATTCGTTGTCTCTAAAAGCTCTTTTGCTTTATTCATTCGCACTTCACGGATAAAACGGTTCAGTGTCATCCCTGTTTCTTCTTTAAATACAGCACTTAAATATCCCGGTGACAGAAAAACCATTGCGGAAAGTGTCTCTGCTCCCAGATCCTTTTCCTTATAATGGTGATAAATATATCCCTTCACGGTTGTAACTTCTGATCGGAACCCATCTTCCTGCTCTTGTATGCAATGTTCATATTCCTGAAGTACTTCTTCTACTATAGCAATCACATCATTAAGGTTTCTGCAACGATATAATCGATCCACTCTCTTTGAAAGCATCTTTTCATCCAGCCCTTCCATCTGGTCGAGCAATTCTTTCATAATTCCAGAAAATACAAACTTTACATACATATCCGAAAATTGCTTATGCGCACGATATTTTTCTTCCAGTCTCTGAAAATCCTGACGGAGATGTGGCAGATCTTTATATTGAATATCTTTTGTAATCTGTTCCATGATTTCAGAATCTTCTGCTGGATCAGCTTTCTTCTCTTCCTGCTTCTCCCCGTGGAAAAACAGATGCTGACGTGGCTGATAGAACTGCTCTTCTAACATTCCTTCCAGCACCTTAAATTCCTCTGCCAGATTTTTTCCATCTTCGATTTCCTCACTGACTGCAAAATAACATTCACTGTCAAACTGGTGCGCAAAAAAACGGTACATTTTCTCTACGATTCCATGATAATCTGCATATTTTTCCGTGAACAAAAAGATGGATTCGTTCGAATTCAGATTCACATAATGAAACTCTCTCTGCACCTCTTCCTTCAGGCTCATCAGGAAATGTTCCTCTTCCGTTTCGAAGAATCCATTTGAGGCACTGACAAGAACCATACGGGTAAATTGGGACAGATCATCTTCCATTCCATCTGTAAGTTTCTTAAACTGAACAAAATCTTCCTCTTTTCCCCCATACAGATATTTCAGTAAAAAGTATTTTTTCAGATAATCTTCTTTCTTTTCCTGCTGCTCTTTTTTCTCTATCTTGGAAGAAATATTTTCCATCACTCGTTGAAAAGTCTTATGGAATTCCTCCGGATCAACCGGCTTCAGAACATAGTCCACAACTCCATACCGCAATGCTTCTCTTGCATAAGAGAAATCATTATATCCGCTGAAGATCACGATTTCCATATCCGGATGATCTTCTCTCACTGCTTTCGTCAGCTCCAGTCCATTCATATAAGGCATCTTTACATCCGAAAATAAAATATCCACATGGTTTGATTCTAATACTCCCAGTGCATCCTTTCCATTCGTTGCTTCTAGGATCTGGAACTCTCCTTCCTCCCTCTTTAACAGAAAGCGGATTCCCCTTCGCTCCAGTTTTTCATCATCCACGATCAATATTGTAATCATTTCCCCACGCCTCCCTCACGTTCACTTTACATTTTCACTATTCCTTTTATAACGTCCGAAAACAGCAGGGAATGTTCACTCACTCTCTGCTGTCTTTTTTTAATTTTTATAATTCTATTTTAATTCATCTTTTAGACAATGTCCACACTAGCCTTTAACCGCTCCGGCTACAACGCCTTCGATAATATATCTCTGGCAGAACAGGTAGAAGATGATAATCGGCACAATTGCAAGAACCAGAGTTCCCATCATTGCTCCCATATCTACAGAACCGTATCCACCTTTCAGATACTGAACTGCCATCGGCACTGTCTTATATTTTCTCTGATCCAGTACAAGTGATGGAAGCAGGTAGTCGTTCCAAATCCACATTGCCTGAAGAATTGTAACTGTTACGCAAGTCGGCTTTGCAATCGGAAGTACAATTCTGAAGAATGTCTGGATTGGTGTGCATCCATCAATCATTGCAGCCTCTTCAATCTCCAATGGAATGGATTTCATGAACCCGGTAAACATAAAGACGGAAAGTCCTGCACCAAATCCAAGGTAGATCACAACCAGTCCCCACGGATTTCCCATATGAAGCATATTTGCGATTTTGGATAATGTAAACATTTCCATCTGGAATGGCACGATCATTGCAAACAGGCAAAGCATGTAAAGGATCTTTGTAAATTTTGTCTTCACACGGCAGATATACCATGCACACATGGAGCAACATAAGATAATCACTGCTACAGATAAGATTGTGATAAATAAACTCCATCCAAATGCCTGAATCAGCCGTGTCTGCTTAATACCACGGATATAGTTCTCTAATCCGACATACATCTTTCCGGTCGGTATCTCGAACGGTGCTTTACTGATATAGACTTTTTTCTTAAAGGAGTTGATAAATACCAGTATGATCGGATACAGATACAGCAGGCTGAGTAGTGTAAAAATAACGGTTAATAATGTACCATGTTTTACTTTTTTATTCATTACTGCTGCACCTCCTTTGATGTTGTCAGTTTATTCTGGATCAATGCAATCACTCCTACGATAATAAAGAAGATAACTGCTTTCGCCTGTCCTACACCTTCCCAGCCAGTTCTTCCATAGAATGTATAATAGATATTCAGGGCAAGCATTTCTGACATCTTGTCCGGTCCACCGTTTGTCAATGCAAGGTTCTGGTCGAAAAGTTTAAATCCGTTTGTAAGTGTCAGGAAAGTACAGATTGTAATGGATGGCATAACCATCGGAATTGTAACATATCTTAAAAGCTGTACTTTATTCGCTCCATCAATCTGTGCTGCCTCGATCAGCTCTCCAGGAATATTCTGGATTCCTGAGATGTAGATGATCATCATGTATCCAACCTGCTGCCAGAGCATCAGGATAACCAATCCCCAGAAACCATATTTTGAAGAATATGTAAGTGTTTTCTGGAAATGTGCCAGAATACCATTTAATAACAGCTGCCATACATACCCAAGTACAATACCACCGATCAGGTTCGGCATAAAAAATACAGTACGGAAAATATTGGTTCCCTTGATATTCTTTGTCAAAAGCATTGCTACCGCAAATGCAAAAATGTTGATCAATAATACTGTCACAATTGTAAATAATGCGGTAAACCAAAGAGAGTGAAGAAAATCTCCGTCTCCAAGGATCTTTACATAGTTGCTAAGTCCAATAAATTTAGCGTCTGTCACCGTTGTGAACTTGCAGAACGAAAGATATACGCCTAACACAAACGGTGCAAGGAAACCTATCGTGAATGCAATCAGCGTCGGCAATACAAATACCGGAAAATATCTCTTTATTGCTTTTTGCATGTTCTTCTCCTCCTGTCTTTCTTTTCTGTAAAAAGCCTTTCTGCGCCTTTGCTTTTCACAATTCTAATTACATAATTTCAGCCTGCCCCGGTATGCTCGTTGGCAGGCTGTTTGATCTTCTTCTCTATTTCACAGCCTTTTTATCTGCCTATCCTGTGAAAAGTCTTTTTTATTCGTTTGCTGCTGCGTATTCTTCAGCCCATCCATCAACAAATGCTGTCTGTACACTATCCCATGCGCCTGTACCCTGTGCATAGTTCAGAAGAGCTCCACCAAGATTGTTTTTCCAGTTCTCAGATGGCATTGTTGTAAAGTTCCAGCTTACTGGTGTCTTTCCTGCCTCTGTATACTCAGCATTTGCTTTTACAAGCGGGTTGTCCGGAAGGTAATCTGAGAATGTTGTGAACGGTGTTACAAATCCCATCTCGTTAGCCAGCATGTCACGACCTTCATCGCTCTCAACTACCCATTTCATAAAATCAAGTGTTGCCTGAATGTCTTCTTCTGAAGCGTTCTTATTTACACACCAGTAGTTCTCAGATCCTGTACAAAGTCCCTGATTTTCTTCTCCATCAACTCCGATGTAGATTGGAAGCATTCCCATATCTTCATCTGCTACTTCATTATCTTTGATATCATTGTAAGCCCATGTACCATTCTGATAGAATACTGCTTCGCCAAGTGCAAATTCACTTGCTGCGTCATCTCCTGTCTTAGAAGAAATCATAGATGGCTCACATGTAGAGTTGTTCAGATACAGATCCCAGATCTGTTTGTAGTTGTCAAGGTATGTTCCTTTGATTGCATCTGTGCTGTCAATTCCGTCTGCCTTATACTCATAGTAGATTGGAAGATTTGCAAGGTGTGTCTTGAATCTCCAGTCAGAGGAAGAATCCATTCCTGCTGAAGTAAAAGCTCCTTCTACTCCAAGATCATCTTTGTGTGCCTGAATCTCTTCTGCAACTGTCTTAAGTGCCTGGAAGTTATTCAGATCATCAATTGATTTGATACTTGCATCCGGCAATTCGAAGTATTTGTTCAGAAGAGCTTTGTTGTAGATCAGACCATAAGTCTCAATAACATAAGCGATTCCGTCTACTGCATCGCCATCTTTTAATATATAATCGTCAGACTCGACATCTTTATAAACATCGCTGTCTGAAAGGTCATAGCAATAATTTTTCCATGTAGCAAGTCCAACCGGTCCGTTTACCTGGAACAATGTTGGTGCCTCATCTTTTGCCATCTCTGATTTCAACTGTGACTCGTAAGTTCCTGATGCTGCTGTCTGTACATCAACCTGAACACCCGTCTCATCTGTATACTCTTTTGCAAGTTCTACCCACTGGTCAGCCTGCTCTGGTTTAAAGTTCAGATAATAAACTTTTCCGGATGACTTATCTCCTTTCGCTGTTTCATCTCCGCTTGATGTGCTTCCACATCCTGCAAGCATTCCGCCTGCCATTGAAGCTGCAAGTACAAGTGCAAGAATCTTTTTCTTCTTCATAATTGAATCCTCCTTTTATGATTACCTGTCTTTGTTTTTCTTGATGATGTTATTATAAGAAAAAGTTCCAAAATAAGATATAATAAAATTCCAAGAAACATAACACTATTTCAAGATTCTTGTAATTTTTGAAGATTTTGTGTATGATACAAGAGTTCGCCAAGAACCAAAAGTGAAAAATAAAGGTAAAATTTACTTGTTATAAATAGGATTTGCAGAAAGGATGTTTGAACTCGTCTAAAAAGTTGAGTGACTCAACTTTTTAGACTGACTATCATTTATGGAGGTATTCACTATGGCAGAACAAACCAGTCTGGTTGCACAACAGGTCCGCCTTATGCACTGGGCAGAACAGATCAGAGAATGTCAGAACCGTCCGGAAGGTATGGGTGTATCGACCTGGTGTAAACAAAATAACATTACAAAAGCCAACTATTATTATCCACTGAAAAGGGTTCGGCAGATGTACCTGGATCAGCTTTCTGAGGCAGAAAAGCCTGCTTTCGTTGAACTTCCGCGTTTAAAAGCGGAAAGAACAGCAACTGTGCCCGAAGTTCCAGTGATGTGTATCAAAAACGGAAATGGACTTTCGGCAGATATATTTTCTTCAGTTGCTCCGTTGTCTGGTAGAGTCATTTAGTCATGTTGAATGATGCCGCTGTTTCACACTTCAAAAAAGTTTATCTGGCCCCCGGTTATACGGATCTCCGCCGGGGGATCGATGGATTGGCTTCTATTGTACGCTTTCAGTTTGAACTTGACCCTTATGATAAAAATACGCTTTTTCTGTTCTGCGGAAGAAAAAAAGCAGCAGGATCAAGGCACCAAATAAATTGTAAGAGGGTCAGACCCCAATGTCTCTTACACGCTTTCTTTTATACTCTGCGGGATGCTTTTAATCCTCGATTGCTGCCTTACGGGCATTGATTGCCTTTATCACATCCATATCAAACTTAGGTTTACGTTCATAGGTATACAGACCGTTTAACTCCTGCTCCACATCATACAGCTGGGTATAGCAGAAGGCAAACATATGGGGATTGTCCAAAAGGGCATCGGTCAGTCCCTTATATCGGTTCAGGAATTCCTCCTTGGTAGCAGGACCTGCACCATAGCCCCAGCCATCCTTTTCAACACCTTCCTCGTCCCACTTGATACCGCCATACTCACTGATGAAGGTAGGGATACCCTTTACAGGTGTCTGCCTGTAGCCATGATTATCTTCCAAATCACCTCCCTGTTTAAAGGACTCGTAGGTTGCTGCAAACTTTGCCGGATCCTGCTCATAATTGTGTAAGTCATAGATGTCCGTCACCACATGATAATTTCCGCTGGTATCAATGCAGGGTCTGGTGGTGTCATACAGCTTTGTCATCTTATACACATTGGCCAGTAAGCTGTCATCCTGCCTTCTTCCCTCATAATCCCACGTCTCATTAAACGGACACCAGCCGATGATGGCGGGATGGTTGAAGTCTCTCTCCAAGGCTTCCATCCACTCAGGCAGGAAATATTTTAATGCTGCGGGATTGCTGTAATCCAGTCCCCAACAGCCCTGCTCGCCCCATACCAGATAGCCTGCTTTATCGCAGTGATACAAGAACAGAGGCTCAAATACCTTCTGATGGAGTCTTGCGCCGTTGAAGCCTGCAGCCATGGACAGTTCCACATCCTTGACAAGTGCTTCCTCTGTAGGCGCTGTGTAAATGCCATCCGGATAGAAGCCCTGATCCAGCACCAGTCTTTGGAACACGCTCTTATCGTTGATGAGGAATTTCTCTCCATCCAGTCTTACCTCACGCATACCAAAGTAGCTTTCTACCTTATCTTCTCCATAGGTTAATGTAAGGTCATACAGTCTGCCATGACCCGGCTCCCACTTTTCCAGACGGGACAAAGGAAGTGTCATGGTAACGGTGCCGCCCTCTGACTTTGCGCTTACGCTGCCACAGGGCTCTCCCCCATAAAAGGCCTTTGCTTCCAGTGTGCCCTGCCCCTTTACTACCGCCTTAATTCCCAGAGTTGCCTCTGCCAGGTTTGGATAATATTGCACTTTTTCAATGTAGCTTTCCGGTACCCACTCAAGCCATACCGTCTGCCAGATACCTGTCGTTCTGGTATAATCACAGCCTCTGGAGTAGAAGAAATGACTCTGCTTTCCCTTGGGCTGCTTTCCGCCTCTCACATCATCTGCTGCAAAAAGCGTAATGTCATTTTCTCCTTCCTTTACAAGATTTGTAATATTAAACGTAAAGGAAACATAACCGCCCTGGTGTCTGCCTGCCTCTACTCCATTGATCCATACTCTTGCATCATAGTCCACTGCGCCGAAGTGTAAGAGAAGATCTCCCTTCAGCTCCTCCCCTGTCAATGTGATGGTGCGGTGATACCATACGCCGGGGATAAAGTCCTTATAGCCGATTCCGCTCAGATCACTTTCCGGGCAGAAAGGCACCAGGATCTTCTTCTCCCAATCTGTCTTTCCTTCCTGCCATTTCTGATCTATGCCGCTGCATCCAAAGTCAAAGGAAAAATCCCATTCTCCATTCAGGTTTTTCCAATGCTCCCTCTTCATCTGGGGCTGGGGATGCTCCGGTCTGGGTATTTGTGTCATAATTTTGTCCTCCTGTGATCATTTATTTGGGTTGATTTCATTTTTATTTTATATAGTGAAAGCCATAGTTGACAGGCTTGCTCCTTTTTACTACAATGCTGTTATTACATTATTGCAATTTGCTTTCAAAAAATGGAGGAACCACCATGCCTCAGGAAATTACACGCACACAGATTGAAAAATACACGGTCTACACCGGCCCTACCGCGGAAAGCTTTTCTCCCATCATGGCCGGTATCACTTACCCGGATCCTGCCTATGAGATCCTGGTTTATCGCAGACCCCTGTGTGTGTTTGAATACGTTTTAAGCGGCCGTGGACATATCGAGCGAAACGGCAGTATCCTCACTGTAAATGCCGGAGATGCCTATATCCTTACTGCCGGCACCTACCACCACTACTATTCAGACAAAGTTGATCCCTGGACCAAGATCTGGTTCAATGTCAGCGGCAGTCTGGTACAGCATCTTCTCTCTGATTACGGCTTAGACGGTGTCACCCTGATCCCCCGCTTCCATAACGAAACACCTCTGACCCGGATCCTTGATGCCTTTACCGCCGACCCTGTACACTCTGCTGACAAGCTGGCTGTACTGCTCCATCAATATATTCAGGAGCTTGCGGATTTTCTGGCAAACAAAGTTCCCATCAATCCTACTGCACTGGCGATCCGCAATTATATCGATATGCACTTAACAGAAAGTCTGTCCTTGGATCATCTGGCAGATACCGTTTCCCTGTCCCGCTCCAGGCTCATCCACCTGTTCCAGGAGGTATATCATGTTGCTCCCTACCAGTATTACCTGTCCCAGAAGTGCAAGCTGGCCCAGTCCATGCTAAGCCGCACCACTCTTCCTGTTTCTGCCATCTCCACACAGCTTGGGTTCTTAGACCCTCACCACTTTTCTTTCTTTTTCAAGAAACAGTGCGGTCTGTCCCCGGCTTCTTACAGAAAACTCCACACAGCGCCTGGGAATTTTCCCACCTAAGTATTATTCTTTCTAAAAATGGAACCAAGGCAACGAAACTACTTTTTTAAGTACTTTCATTGCCTTGGATTATAGTGCATTTTCTTTCTGTTTACGATACAAAATACAGCTAAAAAGGTATGAATTATTGCTACTACATATTTACTCCTAAGGGAGTCAATTATTTCTTACAGTACCTTCTCCTCATTTTTTTCCGGGGACAGGCACCGGAAGCTGTAGCCAATCTCGTGTGGTCTATATTTCTTTGGTGGTCACAGATCAACGATATACAGAAAATGTTAGCTTTGCAGAATAAGCTGCAGTCCAATCGGATTGATATGAAAGGGGTCATACAGGAATATCAGGAGACTCAGAGAACTGCTGAAGTGAGTGAGAAGAAACAAGCCTTTCTTCAGGATTTTAAAGAAATGATTACGGAGGCAATAAGGGCGTTAAAATCGGACACAGAATGGGCAGAGCTGGACTTATCAAAATACTTTGACACACTCAATCATGAAATTCTCATGAACTTACTTCGCAGGAATGAAAAGGATGAACGAGTGGTGCAGCTGATTAAGCGTTATCTGAAAAGCGGTGTAATGGAGAATGGAGTAGTCATGGAAGAAGTTTAAGTCAAAGCTGAAAGGATTATCTTCCCGTAAATCCGTACAGGCAATTAAACCAAGCTTTGTCGTAGCCGATGTATTCAAAATGAACATTCCAGTAGCGTGCCATAAGACGTAAGGTATCATATCCATAGCCGCTTCGTTTTCCGGTTTCATCCTGCATATGGTATCCGTCCATCTCAAAGAATCCCACGCGTATGGTTTCACGCTGTGAAATGGCTTCGGTGGCATAGGGCGATTGTGGATACAGTACGATCACACAGATAAATGTTAATAGTATTTCAAGATATTTTTGGTAGTTTGATATCATACAACATCCCCATTTCATAAGGAATCCCCATTTCCATTATGATTTTTATATATTTGTTTATAAAATATCATATCTTTTGGTATATATTGTCAATAAATGTTGATTTTATCGAGAGTTCATTGTATACTACAAAGTTTTATTCCATATATGGACAAAAAAAATTATGGATGTATACTATTGTAGTATTTACTAAAAAGCAAAAGCAGGAGGAAATAATACTGTGCGCGATGTACTGCGGGAAGAAAAGAAATTTCTACTTAATCAGGCAGAAGCATTAAAACTTCGGAATTATTTGTCAAATGTGGTTCATACTGACTCACATAACGGACCGGATGGTTATCAGGTACGTTCTTTGTACTTTGATTCTTTGTCAAATCGGGATTTTCAGGAAAAGGAAGATGGTCTGGAGTTAAGAAGGAAGTTTCGTTTGCGGGTATATAGTCCTGATGCGGATTTTGCACTGTTTGAAATGAAGCAGAAGCAGGGACCTTATCAGCGGAAGCGATCATTAAGATTATCCAGAAGGGAAGCGCAGGCTCTCATTGAGGGTGATTATTCTGTACTTTTAAACAGTGGCAGTGAGTTTGGACAGGAATGTTATTCAATTATGGAAATGTGGGCATACCGTCCTAAAACAGTTGTAGAATATGACAGATTTGCATTTATCGCGCCGGAAAATTCTATTCGAATAACTTTTGATTCTGGAATACGGGCTAATGAAGTAAATTTCAATATATTTGATAGAAATCTGGTGTTAAACAGTGTAATGTCTCCTTTTGCTGTAGTGTTGGAAGTAAAATATAACGGTTTTTTGTTAAGCTATATCAAGCATATGCTTCTGCCCGTTCAGAAAAGCGAGCTTTCTGTGAGCAAATACTGTATGGCAAGACAAATTGGCTGTGACTACAGATTTTAGGAGGAAAGGAAATGAAAGAGACGATTTATAACCTGCTTGCCCAGCAGGGGGATATGACCTGGCAGCAAATTACAATGCATATTCTGGTAAGTGCTGTCATTGGTCTGTTTATTTTTATTTCATATGTGATCTCACATAAGGGAACGATTTACAGTAAAAAATTTGGAGTAACACTAATCGTTCTGACTGTTATGACAGGAACAGTTATGACTGTCATAGGAAACAATATTGCATTGTCGCTTGGTATGGTCGGTGCATTATCTATCGTGCGTTTTCGAACTGCAATAAAAGATTCCAGAGATACTGTATATATTTTCTGGACGATCATTGTGGGAATATGTTGTGGAGTTGGAGATTATCTGGTTGCTGCAGTAGGCAGTTCTGCTATTTTTCTTATCTTTCTTATCATGGGAGCAATCCGCAGTGATAACCGTATGCTTTTGATCATCCGTGCAAAAAGAAGCCGCTGTGAAAATATAGAATCCCAGGTCTTTCGTTATTTTGGGACTGGTGCCGTTCTTCGGGTAAAAAATACGACAGAGGAGAATGCTGAGTACATTTATGAATTATCCAGAAAAATACTGGAAAAAGTTCAGAAACAGCATCCGGCTTTAACAGATGATTTCTATAACCTTGGACAAATTGAAAGTGTTAATATTGTAGCTCAAAGCGATGAGATTTATAACTGATATGAAATATAAAATAATAGGATTTACATGCTGCTTTGCGGTTATTCTGATTGCCGTTTTTGCGCCATTGTTTTATAAGGACTACCGAAAAACAGAGAGAATTCATCAGCATGAACAGGAAATTCCCCAGGAACCATGTACGGATCCTGCGGATGGCGGTCTGTGTACATATCTTCCGATTGTCAAAATTGATACAGATGGGGTGGTAATCCCGGGAAGACCCATTAAGGATGATGGAAACAACCGCATTTATACACGTGCTGCTGATGGGGAAACTACAATTGCTGCTCAGATGGATATAATCGGAAATGACAGCAAAGAGTACCATCATGCAAATGAAACGGCAGATGTATCTTCTGCAATCCGCATACGAATGAGAGGTAATTCCTCAAGAGAGTTTGATAAGCCAAGCTATGCCATTAGACTTGTAGATAAAAAAGGGGAAAACAATCCGCTTTCCATTATGGGAATGGATGCGCACCATGAATGGGTATTATACGGTCCCTGGCTCGATAAAACAGCCATACGAAATTATATGTTTTACAATCTTGCCGGAGAAATGATGTCTTATGCGCCAAATGTAAGATTCTGCGAAGTAATTCTTAATGGTGAATATGAAGGTCTATATGTAATGACTGAAATGATAACCGGCGGAAAAGATGGCGCCAGGCTGGGACTTCGTGTAAATGCCAAGCGCAGCACATTTTCCGGATACCTGCTTCGCCTGGATCATCAGCATGCGGGCGAAGAAGCTTTAAACAGCTTTACAACGTATACCTACAAAACCCCCTTCATGCTGCAGATAGAATATCCCGGAAGCAGGAACAGGGATGCCAGACTGACAGAAGAAATCCGGCAGGATTTTTCAAATTTTGAAAAAACTCTGTACTCATATGATTATGACAGGGAAAAACATGGCTACACTTCTATGATAGATGTAGACAGCTTTGTAGATTACTTTATTATCAATGAGCTTTCCAGTAATGCAGATGCCGGAAACTATTCCACTTATATTTATAAGGGAACAGATAATCTGTACCATATGTGTGTATGGGATTTTAATAATGCCTGTAATAACTATTTCGAGGAGGAACTTCCTTATACTGGATTTTTCCTGAACAACCGATTATGGTTTGAAATGCTTATCAAAGATGAGGATTTTACTGAACGGATCATCCAGCGATATCATTCCTTGCGAAAAGGTCTGTTAAGTGAGGAATCACTTTATCGTTATATCGATGAAACCCTTGATTTTATCGCACCAGCTCTTGCAAGAAACGATGCACGATGGGGAAGTGTAGAACAGCAGGCAAAGGGACTTCTGGTTCCGGTATCAAGAAATCTGGACAGCAGATCTGCCGCTGAAGGACAGTTAAAAGGTTACTTGCGAAACAGAGGAAAATGGTTGGATGAAAACATTGAGACTCTGCGTCAGTATTCAGCATCCTCCCGTGTAAAGCAGTATAATGAGGTTAATGATTAAAATATGAAACGATTTATTATCAGCATATCTGCCATCATTCTGCTTCTATTTATTGGATTTATAGCTGTGTTTTATGGCGGATTTTATATGGACTCAGACCGGGACAATCATATAAACACATTTGTCCGGACTGAGAATAAAGAGATACTTATAAAGGACAAAGATAAGTGGAAACCATTTGAAGTCAGGGGAATTGATATGGGAAGCGGTATTCCTGGTGAATGGTCTACAGATTATGCGATCACCAAAGAAACCTATCTGCACTGGTTTCAGCTGATCCAGGAAGCAGGAGCAAATACGCTGAGAGTCTATTCTGTCCAGAATCCGTCTTTTTATAAAGCGTTCTATGAATACAATTCCCAACATGAGGAGCCGTTATATTTACTTCAGGGAATCTGGGTAAATGATTATATACAGAACTCCCGAGTGGATGCATATGCCGACTCCTTTGCAGGAAAGCTTCTGGATAATTGCCTGGTCACTGTAGATGTGATCCATGGAAAACGACTTATCATCAATAATGATGCAGATACAAGTACAGGACTTTATTTACACGATGTCTCGAAATGGGTGCTGGGATATATTATCGGAAATGGATGGGAAGATACAACAGTTGCATATACAGATGAGAAATATCCGGATATGGAACCTTATAAAGGAACCTATCTTACTGCTTCAAAAGATGCCTCTGCCTTTGAATCCCTGCTTGCCAAAACAGGTGACAGGATGCTGCACTATGAATCAACAAGATATGATGAGCAGCGTCTGATCTCCTTTTCCAGTGGAAATGCAACAGATCCCTTTGATTATCCTAAAGAGATTGCAGAATATTTCAGAAAATGTGCCCGGATCGACACAGAACATATAACTGCAACTGATAAATTTATATCAGATCAGTTTGCCAGCTACAGTGCATCTCCATATGATCAGGATTACTTTTCCTGTATGGAATACACAACATGGAACAGCTTGTCTGATAAAAAGATTGACTTTAGTGACTGTATCACTCCTGACGGAAAACGGAATACTTATCGGGCATATTTAAGACTTTTAAACGAACATCATACAATGCCGGTTTTGGCTGTTGAATTTGGTGCAGCCACAGGACGAGGTGAGATTCAGAAGAATCAGGTGACCAGCAGAGGACTTGGATACTATTCTGAAAAAGAACAGGGAAAGATTCTGGTAGATTGTTATGAAGACATTATGGCTGCCGGACTTTCCGGAGGCTGTGTCTATTCCTGGCAGGATGAATGGTTCAAGCATACCTGGAATACCATGTATGCTGTAGATTTAAGCCGTAATATTTACTGGGAAGATGCTCAGACAAATGACCAGCATTTTGGCCTGCTGGCATTTGACTGTGGGGAAAAAGAAAGTGTTTGTTACGTGGACGGTGATACTTCCGAATGGACGGATAAAGATAGGGTGATCCAATATGAAGACGGCTCTTTCATCAGTGTGAAGTATGATGCCTCCGGTGTTTATTTATATCTCCATAAAAAGGACTTTGATCTGGAAAATGACACGCTGTATGTTCCGGTTGATACGACAAAAAAAACAGGCAGTACCCGTATGGAAAATTGTACAGCAGAATTTGAAAGACCTGCAGATTTTGTACTGGTCTTAAATGGAAAAGATAATACTCGTCTGTTGGTTCAGGATCGGTATAATCCCATTCATGCCAATTATGAGGAAGATATTACAGGAAAAGATCCTTATATTGATCCACCAGCCAGGGACAGCGCTGTATTCGAAAATATCAGCATGGTATTACGGGATGTTATTGGTCAGTATCAGGATGCTGCCACACCGTTAAAAACCTTTGAAAGTGGAAAGCTGTATTATGGTAATGGAAATCCATCTGCATCTGCTTATGATTCCAGGGCAGATTTTATCTGCAACGGAGATGATGTGGAAATTAGAATCCCATGGCAGCTGCTGAATTTTTCTGATCCGTCCCGAATGCAGATCCATGATGATTATTATGACGGAAATTATGGCATTGAATCAGTGGGGATCAAAGAGATGTTTATAGGTTTTGGCGGAGAAGGAAATACAATCGAGATGGGAGGCCTTAAACTGAAAGAATGGGAGAATACAGTATCCTACCATGAAAGATTAAAAGAAGCATACCAGGTTCTGAAGACATACTGGACAGGAAAGGAATACGAATGATAGCACAGCTTGTGATTGTTTTTTATTTTATTGTCTGTGTGGGGATTATCATTTTTAACTGCTTTACAGAGATAATTTCAAGATATCGTTCCTGTGTTCTGAAAAGGAGGGAACAACGATATTGCGAAGAATACAGACAGTTGTTTTTAGAAAATATAACGGAAAAAAAAAAGCAGGAAAAAAGGCTGGTTAAAGAGCTTCATTCAACCAGCAGACTTCTGACGTTCAGTGAAGCATTATCTAAAGTTGAAAACAGTATGCCGGAACAATTCCAGCAGGGAATAGCATCTGTAAGTCGGCTGATGGAAGAACTGATACCGGTTTATAAAAGAAAACCGGATATGGAAAAGGCCTGCCTGGCTTATGTATTTGCCATATTTCATATGACGAAATTCCAGGCTAAGGAAATTGTTTTCCCATTTCTTTTTGACCTGCTTGGAAATAAAAGTCTCTATTGCAGGGAGAATGCTTTGCGGGCATTATACAGTTCAGAAGATATACAAGCGGTTATGCAGGCATTGACATTTCTGGATGCAAATGAGCAGCTGCTTCCGCATAAAAAAATACTTGCAGATGGACTTCTTTCCTTCGATAAAAAAGAAGAACTGATACCACTTCTTTGGAAAAAATTGAGTGAATTTCATCCAAGGATGCAGGTAAGCTTGTTGGATTATATTCGATATGCATCGTCAAACTGGAAGGATGAAATGCTGTCTATGCTGGAAACAAGCCAGGATATGGAAATTCAAATCGCATGTGTCCGCTATTTTGGCAGATATCAGGATGAAAGAAGTGTTTCTTTTCTGCTTCATCACGCTGAAGAAGAAAAGGAAGGGTTCTGGGAATTGCAGAATGCCTGTATTTCTGCTCTTGCTGTGTATCCCGGACCGCAGACACTGGAAATCTTGAAAAAAGAGACTTCCAGTAAAAACTGGTATGTCCGTTATAATGCTGCAAAAAGCCTTGCAGTTCTGAATACAGACAGGGATGCATTAGCTGATATTTTACAGGGAAATGACCGCTACGCAAAAGAAATGTTAGAGTACCAGCTGGATGAAGTAAAAGTACAAAGGAGGGCGGGTTTATGACCGATGCATTTCGTTTTTTTCTGGAATGTGTCAATCTGTTTTTTATTATATACCTGATTGGATATTCCAGCTTTTTGTTTTTGTCGGTTGTAGCAGGCGCAATTGAGCTGTACAGATCATACCGCCTTGAACAGATGCACAATAAACTGTGGCAAAGCTATTACATACCGGTTTCCATTCTTGTTCCGGCTTATAACGAAGAGGTTACGGTGAAGGATACAGTCACTTCACTTCTCAACCTGGATTATAAACTATATGAAATTATAGTAATAGATGATGGTTCTAAAGACAAAACATCTCAGGTTCTGATTGATGCATTTCATATGGAGCGAGTGGAACGCCCGATCCGTCATCTGATCCAATGTCAGCCTGAGGAAGAAATTTATGAATGCCCGAACCAGAAAGTGCCCATTACTTTGATCCGCAAGAAGAATGGAGGAAAAGCAGACAGCTTAAATGCCGGAATCAATGCAGCCAGGTATCCCTGGTTTATCTGTATGGATGCGGACTCTATTTTACAGCATGATTCGCTGGAGAAAATCGTTCGCCCGGTTCTGGAGGACGAAAATGTAATAGCCGTTGGTGGAAGTGTCCGCCCAGCCAATGGTGTTGTCATAAAAAAAGGTCATGTGATAAAATACAGGCTGCCCAGAAATATAATAGCAAGAATGCAATCCCTGGAATATGCCCGTTCTTTTCTGGCAGCACGTATTCTGCTGGATAAAATCAATGCAAACATGATCATATCCGGAGCTTTTGGATTATTTGAGAAAAAAACAGTGATTGCCGTAGGCGGATATGACAACAGTACAATGGGCGAGGATATGGAACTGGTAGTCAGACTTCATGAATTCAGCCGCATGAATCGTAAGCCATATAAGATTGATTTTGCACAGGATGCCATCTGCTGGTCGCAGACTCCGGAAAAATTAAGTGAATTAGGCAAGCAGCGGAAAAGATGGCAGAGAGGATTGTTCCAGTGTATGTGGGGACACCGTAAAATGCTGGCAAACCCACGGTACGGAGCTGTAGGACTTTTATCCTATCTTTATTTTCTGCTTTACGAATTATTGTCACCATTTATTGAACTTTTGGGTGTACTTACAATGGTTTTATCTGTGATGATGGATATGCTGAATGTGAAATTTATGCTGGTATTTCTTGCATACTATGCCCTGTATGGTATTTTACTCACATTAACTGCATATTTTTCAAGAATCTATACCATTGACCAGAGGTTTTCTTTTCGAGAGCTGATCCTTGCTATTACTGCTTGTTTTTTTGAAACAACTTTTCTCCGCTTTTATCTGGAATTTGTCCGTGTGACTGCATTTGTGGGATACAAGAAGAACAAACTGAACTGGGATAAACTGGAAAGAAAGAAAATGAACAGAATATAGTTTTATTACTATGTCAATTTATCTAGTAGATCAAATAATAAATAACTGGCTACATTTTACGAAACGTCTTCTGGTGAAATTCATCGGGCTTATAAGTCCAATGATAGACTACTGGATCTGCATTTACTTCATCGAAATATTTATAAATTCTGTCTTCAAGTTCCTGCTTTGTATTAACTCGAATTCCCTTCAGCATCTGCTTTGTCATCTTGCTGAAAAAGCTTTCAATCAAATTTAGCCAGGAACTACGGGTTGGTGTAAATACAAACATGTAGCGTCCTTCTGGTTTTGTTGCAAGGTAGTTCTGAACCTCTTCTTGCAAAATATAACCATGTATGTGCTGCATGTGGAAGAACCCCGAAAGATACAGGGTTTCAACAGGATCATAAAGTGCCGAGACTTAGAGGTGGAAGTGATGAAATTTCAAATTGGCAACCATTGTGTGATGAATGCAATAACTTTAAGAGTACTGCTTGCAGAGATTGCCAGTTAGATTGTGAAACTTGTTGTTGGACATATCCTGAAAAATTTAAACCTTTTCATATTCCTGGAGAGTTAGTTAAATGTTTGCGCGAACATGCTCAAAAGCTTGGCAGGAATCCCGATGAATTACTCACTGAAATTATTACAAATTATATTGAAAACCAAAATTAGAAAAACACACAGACTCATGGTTAGTGTAATAAGGGTCTGTGTGTTTTTCTGTTATAGAGGAAGAGAGTAATTATTGTTATGAGGATCAGTGCGGTATTTATATTCCTGTAATTTTTCATCTTTGTTAATTAGCATAGAATAGATAGTCTCTAAGGGGAATGGCAGATAAAGATGTTGTATGTTATAATCTTATAAAATGATGAAAAGTGTAGGAAGTAGGAATGGCAGAAGAAAAATTAAATGTGTTATATACCATTGACGATAAAGAATTTCCATCAATGGATTATATAAATGTACTTGAAAAATGGAAAGGTTATAGAACGCCCAGACCATATTTGGAGTCAATGATGTGAAGTACATCATCCGCTACGATGAGGCAGTCCCCTTCTAAAGCCATCCGGTACCCATCTGGAAAAATCAAGTCTTTGTTCTACAAGCACCAGAGGATCTTTACAGAGTTTCTTTGCTTCTTCGAACTGTTCTATGACGAAGTTGCAGTATTCCTCTGTGCAGTTTTCCATCTCCACATCGTAGTAATCTAAACCCGCACGAACCGCTGTTACATGAAAACCAACAAACCATGCAACAGCGGTTTTTCTTTACCGTTTTTTCCTCTGACTGATAGGCGTTCCCATTTTCTTTGATTTTTTGAGAATCCGAATCAGCCAGCGAAATTCTTCGTCTGACAGATTTTTATAGTTGATACCAAGCTGCTTACAGTAAAGGACAACCAGCTTTTCATCACGGCTGCCCTTGAAATTTTCAACCGCTTCCAGATTTTCTTTCAGTTCATCGGCAACGGTGGTCTGAGGTGCACTTTCGCTGTCCTTTTTATGGGCTTCCCGAATATCCCGGATAATCAGGTTGAGGTCATCCCGTACCATGTGACTGAAATATTCATCATCACTGATATGGGCGGCTTGCAACACTTTCAAATGGGGGTCATCTTCGCCAGGGCGATACCGTTCAATGATTTCATGCCGGACGGTATCGACAAGGGCATTGAGGTTTTGGATCTGCATGGTGGCAATCCCATCCACATAAATCTCAATGTCCGCAAGAAACTTGATAAAGTCCTTATGGGTGGCAAGTTCGCACAGCAGACGGTTGTTAATCCGACCGCTTTTCAGAAGTGCTACCATCTCATCACTCAAATGCAGCTCCCTTAATGGCGTGTTGATCTCCACCATGTTCTCTGTCCGGCAAAAGAGATAATCGAGGGACACCCCATAAAAATCTGCCAGCAGGATAAGGTTGCCATGATTGATTTCCTTATAGTCGTCTTTTTCATAACTGCCAAGAGCCGATTTTGAAATACCCGTTTGCTCAGCCAGTTCTTCCAGTTTTAATCCTTTGTTTAATCGTAAATCTTTTAGCCGTTCCTGTATTGTAGTAGCTCCGTTCATTGAAGCAGTTCCCCCTTTCTAACGACATTTATAACCGTTGAATTGATTATACCATATCAATTCCGCAATCGTGGAAATTTCTGATTTTTACCCCTAATTCCTACTTTGTGGACATACGGCACAGGGCACAAAAATGTTCTATGATACAGGTAGTTCATCGATGGATTATTCCAATCGAATGACCAGCCTGTGTGGGATATGCTTCCCCGGCGATGTAGCGC
>ENA-OQKN01000657-OQKN01000657.1-human-gut-metagenome-genome-assembly--contig:-NODE-657-length-32241-cov-4.150215_pt1 | contig 32241 bp, 28 predicted proteins | sample MGYA00242776_ERZ504794 | MGnify/ENA primary metagenome ERZ504794 (study PRJEB26092, sample SAMD00036434) | human gut metagenome | host: Homo sapiens | study: EMG produced TPA metagenomics assembly of... | reverse complement strand
GTTTCAATATTTATGGCATAGTTTTACTAAACTAAAACGATAGATACAAATTCCTTGGAATAAGAATAAACATTCTTGACATCATCCAATGACGAAACCGCATCTCCTTCCTTCGTAGCGATCAGATCCTTAATATCATCTGCGATTGCGCCTGCGTAAACAGTGCTTACAACCAGCATAGGGAATTCCATTTCAGTAGTCAGCTCTACCTTTGTCCCCAAAAGGGACTGGATACCAAAATATGCAATGGTGAGCAAACACATGATAATGGTCACAGGCTTGCGTACCGCAAATTTTGTCAGATTTAACATCTTTTATTCACCTGCTTTCTGTGTTTCTTCTCCAGCATTTTCTGCAGTGCTCTCTTCCTGGTCTGCATTTTCATTCTGTTCATTGTCACTGTCTAAAAGAACTTCCTGTCCATCTACCAGTTCATTGCTCCAGGTTGTGATGACCTGGTCACCGGCAGTCAATCCGGACTTGACCTCCATAGTCTGTGCATCATAAATACCGGCTTCTATCATAACCTTTTTTGCTGCGCCATTGTCATAGCAGTATACAAATGCCTTTCCATTATCATAATTTACTGCGTCAACAGGAACGGTGAGTACACCCTTTACCTGATCCATGACCACTGTTAATTTAACTTTTGTTCCGCTTGTTAGACTTTCTGCATTATTTACAAATGCCTTTGCATCATACAGACCGGTCGCAGAGTTTACCATGCTTCCAACTTCCGTTACATTTCCATCGTATTCTGTGCCGTTCTTTTCAACCTGTATCGGGTCATTTACCTTTATATTGCGAAGGATCTTTTCTGTAATGCCAAATTTCACCTGAAGCTGGTCACCGCCGGAGATCACGCAGATTTTGGTATCTGTACCAATATGATCATGTGGCTCTACATTTCTGGATTCGATCACACCGCTGATAGGCGCTGTTACTGTAGTATATTTTACCTGCAGGTCATACTGGTTCTTTGCAGATTCATATGCCAGACGGGCGCTGGTAGCAGAAGACTGGGCCTGGTCAAACTGCTGCTGGGAAATATATCCGGATGCGTACAGAGGCTGGATACGTGCCAGCTCTCTTGCTGCATTGTCTGCTGCTACAGAAGCAGACTGCATCTGAAGCTGCAATGCGGTCAATGCGTCAGAATCGATCTTACAAAGCACCTGGCCTGCTTCTACCGGATCACCAGCCTGAAAATTGACTTCCAGAAGTTCTCCGTCGATCTTGGGCTGTACAACTGCCTTTGAGATCGGTTCAATGGTACCGGTCAGATCTGTATACAGAGTAATATCTCCTGTTTTTGGATTTTCAACAGCTACTGTTGGCCGTGTTTCGTATTCTTCTTCTTTTTTATTTCCGCCGGCAATACGGACTACGATCCCTGCCGCTACCAAAAGAACTACCGCTCCCGCGATAAGTCTTTTTACATTCTTTTTCATTTTCCTGTGCCTTCCTTTCTCTTTTTCAAACTTTCTCAAGCCTTCGGATCACCCTCTGATTCCTTTATCTAATATAATCAGCTGATGCCATGCTGCCTCCTTTAGCTCCGTCAAAGGAGCGTACTGCTCTACATAGCGCATGGAAAGCTGGATCATTGCCAGCAGTCCCATATCAACAGCATATGCCAGTTTTTCCGGTGTCAGTCCCGGATATTTACTTTGATCCATATAGCCAAAACAATCTTCTATGGTCTGACGCCATCTGGGGCTTTCTTTAAACTGAAGAGCTCCCAATTTGCTTTTCTTTGTGAAATCCTCTTCTTCCATGACCCGTTTATAAACTTTCCATACCTCTCTGGAAATATCATTTTCCAGGGCCTGGCTCATCCAGAACTTCATACTTTCATAATAACTTCCATCTGACTGCTTAAACGCATCTGCCAGTTTCTGTAATATCGCTTCCACCCAGGACTCTGCAATACAGTTTAGCAGATCTTCTTTATCATCAAAATACAGATAAAAGCTGGCTCTTGATATTCCCGCTTTTTGGATCAGACTGCTGATACGGATCTCGGAATAAGGGATATTCATAAATTCCCTGCACATAGCTGTGAGGATCGTCTTTTTCTTACTGTCTGTAAGATTTATGAACTTTTGTGTTGGCATCCTTCTTCATCTCCTGTTCTTTCCCAGGCTGCTGCTCCACACACGTATTTTTCATACGTAAAATGGGACAGGGGAAATTTTGCCTTCTCTCAGTCACAATTAATCATTATATTGATTTTTGTTTAAAGAGCAATAGACAAAACAAAACCGAATGCACAGTTTTTGTGCATCCGGTCATCAAATGTACTAAATTGTTATTTTTTTATCATTTTTATCAATTCCGGGAGCGATTCGCACTTCTCTCTAAAGCCCGTTCTAATCCGCCGCCAAAAAGATAATTGGCACGCATCAAAATATCTGACAATGACTTTTTGTCTGTCTTTTCTCTGCTTAACCACTCATACATGATCCCCTGGACTGCATGCTGGCACATAGCACAGATCATCTCTCTGTCTTCCGGCTCTGAATTAATACCTTCTCCCACGCTGTCAACCACATAACGGAAAAAACGGCTGGAACCGTCATCTAATATTTTCCTCACCTCTTCACTTTTTACAGAACGCAGAAGATTTTCAAAAATTGTTCTGTGATTCTCCAGATATTCTACTGCCTTTTCGCAGATATAATCCTGGTCTTTTTCTTTTTCCTGCTGCAGAAATTTGAATATCTCATTAAGGGAATAATCTATATATGCCTGAAAAACCTGGTAAATATCCTGATAATGATAGTAGAAAGTATTGCGGGAGATACCACATTTGTCTGTAATATCTTTTACCGTTATCTTATCTAATTGCTTAAAAGCCAGCAATTCTTCAAATACCCTCATGATCACGATTTTCGTAAATACCGCCATTTCACGCCGCTCCTTCTGTGCCCAAAGTGTACTCTCGGAATCTTTTTGTACTTGATTTTGCGAGAAGATTTTTTGTCAGTTGTGCCCAAATTTTTGAGGCGTACGCGGTGCGTACGGTGATAAAATTCGGGTGCGACTGGCGGAAAATCGACCGCAAAGGCAAGTGCATGAAAGACTCCGAGAGTACATCAAAGTGTAATCCTGATATACCAGAGTTTTATTATACGTTAACACAGCTGATATAGCAATAGACAGATTCTGGATTTTTGTCAACTGCTTATAAAAATGCCCCGTACGATTGCCGGACGAGGCATGTATTTTCTGCCAGATTTTCCTTAGTGCAGATTTGTATACCCCATAAGGTCACGGTCCACCTGGCTGGCTACTTCTCTTCCTTCCCTGATAGCCCAGACAACCAGCGACTGGCCTCTGTGCATATCTCCGGCTACAAAGACTTTGTCCACATTGGTCTTATAGCTTCCTGCCTCTGTAGCTACGTTGGTACGTGCATTGCGTTCTACCCCAAATGCATCAGCCACATAATCCTGACAGCCTAAGAAACCGGCTGCGATCAGTACCAGATCTGCAGGCACCTCTTTTTCACTGCCTTCTATCGGCACCATCATGGTACGGCCTGTTTCCGGATTCTTCTGTGATGTAAGGCTTACTAAGATCACCTTGCACAGCTTTCCTTCCCCATCCTTTACAAACTCTTTTACAGTCGTCTGGTAAACACGGGGATCAGAACCAAATACGCTGATGGCTTCTTCCTGGCCGTAGTCAGTCTTTAAAATACGCGGCCACTCCGGCCATGTATTGTTCTCTGCTCTCTTTACAGGAGGCTTTGGCATCATCTCTAACTGGGTCACAGAAGCACAGCCTTGACGGATAGATGTTCCCACACAGTCATTTCCTGTATCGCCGCCACCAATAACGATCACATGTTTGTCTTTGGCAGAAATATAGTTTCCGTCCTCTAAACCAGAATCCAGAAGGCTCTTTGTATTTGCCTTTAAAAAGTCTACTGCAAAATAGATCCCAGCTGCATCTCTTCCAGGAACATCAATATTTCTCGGGTTAGAGGCGCCGCATGCAAGGATGATGCTGTCAAAATCCCGGAGAATCTTAGCTGCTTTGTAGTTTCTGCCTACATCTGCATTAGTAATAAAGGTTATTCCCTCTTCCTTCATTACATTTACTTTTCGGTCAATGACCCATTTTTCCAGTTTCATATTTGGAATACCATACATTAACAGGCCGCCTATACGGTCACTGCGCTCAAATACAGTTACGCTGTGTCCCCTTTTATTTAACTGGTCTGCTGCTGCCAGTCCTGAAGGTCCTGAACCGATCACTGCCACTTTCTTGCCAGTACGCACTGTAGGTGGTTTTACCTTTGCATAGCCTTCTTCATATGCTTTTTCAATAATAGCGTGCTCATTTTCCTTAATAGATACCGGATCACCATTTAAACCGCAGGTACATGCAGCTTCACATGGTGCCGGGCATACTCTGGAGGTAAATTCCGGAAAACAGTTGGTCTTTTTTAAACGGTTAAATGCCTGCTGCCAGTTTCCTGTATATACAAGATCATTCCACTCCGGGATCAGGTTATTTAAAGGACAGCCACTGACCATGCCGCACATCATCACGCCGGACTGGCAGAAGGGAACGCCGCAGTCCATGCAGCGTGCACCCTGTAATTTCTGTTCCTCTTCACTTAATGGAATGTGGAATTCATTCCAGTTTTTAATGCGCTCCTTTGGTGGAAGCGCCTTTCCAGTTTTGCGTTCATAATCTAAGAATCCTGTAATCTTTCCCATTTTTGACGCCTCCTTAACCTCTGATGTTTACATAAAATGCTTCAATCTGTGCCTGCTCACTGTTTAAGCCCTTTTCTTCCATCTGCACAATGGCATTCATCATGCGGCGGTAGTCGTGAGGTACGATCTTCTTAAACTTAGGCAGATACTCGCTGAAATGGTCTAAGATACGCTTTCCTTTTTCGGAGTTGGTGTATGCCACATGCTCCTGGATCAGGCCTTTCAGCTCTAATACATCATATTTATTGGAAACATCTTCAAAGGAAACCAGTTCCTTGTTCAAACGCTTGTAAAAGCTTCTATCTTCATCTAATACATAGGCAATACCGCCGCTCATACCAGCTGCAAAATTCTTTCCTGTAGGTCCAAGGACTACTACGCAGCCGCCGGTCATATATTCACAGCCATGATCACCTGTTCCTTCTACTACTGCAGTAGCTCCGGAATTGCGGACACAGAAACGTTCACCGGCAATTCCGTTGATAAATGCTTTGCCGCTGGTAGCACCGTAAAGTGCAACGTTTCCTATTATAATGTTATCCTCTGCCTTAAACTGCACACCCTGGGGTGGATATACGATCAGTTTGCCGCCGGATAAGCCTTTTCCGAAATAGTCATTGGAATCACCGGTCAGCTCCAGAGTCAGGCCCTTAGGGATAAACGCACCGAAGCTCTGGCCGCCGCTGCCGTTGCAGCTAATGGTAAAGGTGTCTTCCGGCAGACCATCCGGATACTTTCTGGTGATCTCAGAACCGAAAATAGTACCTAAAGTACGGTTTACATTACTTACATCCAGCTGAATGCTCTTTTTCTGGCCATTATTTAAAGCGCTCTTTAACTTCTTTAATAAAATGCTTTCGTCTACTGTCTCATCTAACTTAAAGTCATAGACCTCTTTTTCGTTATAACCAGCCAGCTTTACGCCCTCATATGGGTTATCCAGGATACGGCTTAAATCCACTTCTTTTGCACGGCTGTATGGGATATCATCTTTTCTCTTTAACAGTTCGGTACGGCCTACCAGTTCATCTACTGTACGCACACCCAGTTTTGCCATATATTCACGGAGTTCTTCTGCAATGAATTTCATAAAGTTTACAACATACTCCGGTTTACCCTTGAAACGCTTGCGAAGCTCCGGATTCTGGGTTGCAATACCCATTGGGCATGTATCCAGATTACATACACGCATCATAACGCAGCCCATGGTTACAAGAGGAGCCGTTGCAAATCCAAATTCCTCTGCACCTAACATACAGGCAATAGCAACATCACGGCCGGTCATCAGCTTACCATCTGTCTCCAAGACCACTCTGTCACGAAGTCCATTCATGATCAGGGACTGATGTGCTTCTGCAACACCAAGCTCCCATGGAAGGCCTGCATTGTAGATAGAGTTTCTTGGAGCTGCACCAGTACCGCCGTCATAGGCTGAGATCAGGATGACCTGTGCGCCAGCTTTTGCAACACCTGCTGCAACAGTGCCAACGCCAGCCTCAGAAACCAGCTTTACAGAGATCCTTGCTCTTGTATTAGAGTTCTTTAAGTCATAGATCAGCTGTGCCAGATCCTCGATGGAATAAATATCGTGATGAGGCGGCGGGGAAATCAGGCTTACACCAGTAGTTGAATGTCTTGTCTTTGCAACCCACGGGTACACCTTCTTTCCAGGAAGCTGTCCTCCTTCACCAGGTTTTGCGCCCTGGGCCATCTTGATCTGGATCTCCTGGGCGCTTACCAGATAACGGCTGGTAACACCGAAACGGCCGGAAGCTACCTGCTTGATCGCAGAACAGCGGTTGTGGTCAGAAGGTCCCGGTACCAGACGATCCAGGCTTTCACCACCTTCACCTGTATTTGACTTGCCATGGATCCGGTTCATGGCGATTGCCAATGTCTCATGTGCTTCCTGGGAAATAGAACCATAAGACATAGCACCAGTCTTAAAACGACGTACAATAGAATCTACGCTTTCTACCTGATCGATAGGAATACCGCCATCTTCCGGATAATTAAAGTCCATAAGGTTTCTCAGATGGTAGGTCTTGCCCTGATCGTCCAATGTAGCAGTATACTGCTTGAAAATGCTGTAATCGCCCCTTCTGGTTGCTTCCTGAAGGAGATGGATAGTTAGAGGATTGTATAAATGCTCTTCCTGTCCGGAACGTGACTTATGGCTTCCTACACTGTCCAGAGTCAGGTCTACATCCAGTCCTAACGGGTCAAAAGCTGCAGAATGAAGCACATCCACATCATTTTCAATATCCTTTAATGTAACACCGCCAACACGGCTTACAGTATCCGTAAAATACTTATCCACTACTTCCTTTGAAATACCAATTGCTTCAAAGATCTGGGATCCCTGATAAGACTGGATGGTGGAAATACCCATCTTGGATGCGATCTTTACAATGCCGTGAAGCACTGCCAGATCGTAGTCTTTTACTGCTGCATAATAATCTTTGTTTAACATACCAGTCTCAATGAGATAATGGATGGACTCATGAGCCAGATACGGGTTGATAGCACAGGCGCCGTAACCTAACAAAGTTGCAAAATGATGAACCTCTCTTGGCTCGCCGCTCTCTAAGATCAACGCTACACTTGTACGCTTCTTGGTGCGTACCAGATACTGCTGAAGGGCAGAAACAGCCAGTAAGGATGGGATCGGCACATGGTTTTCATCAATATCACGGTCAGAAAGGATGATGATATTGGCACCGTCCTTATGTGCACGGTCTACCTCTAAGAACAGGCGGTCAATGGCCTTTTCAAGGGAAGTGTTCTTATAATAGGTAATAGGGATCACTTCTACCTTAAAACCAGGTTTTTTCATATTTTTGATCTTCAGCAGGTCAGTTTCTGTAAGGATCGGATTTTCCACACGCAGGATCTTACAGTTTTCCGGTGTTTCTTCCAGGATATTGCCCTCTTCACCTACATATACAGTAGTGGAAGTAACGATCTCTTCACGGATAGAGTCAATAGGCGGGTTCGTAACCTGTGCAAACAGCTGCTTAAAATAGTTAAATAATGGCTGATGCTTCTTAGAAAGCACTGCTAAAGGAGAATCAACACCCATGGCTGATACTGCTTCTGCTCCATTTAATGCCATTGGAAGGATCATGGTGCGGTACTGTTCGTAAGTATAACCATAGGTCTTCTGTAAACGGAGGCGCTGTTCTTTGGCAAGTACAGGAGCAGCCTGGTTTGGCACTTTCAGATCTTCTAACTCTACCAGATTGGAATCCAGCCATTCACCATATGGATTCTTTTCTGCATATCGCAGCTTCAGCTCTTCATCGCTGATCATCTTGCCTTCTACTGTATCTACCAGCAGCATTTTTCCCGGACGGAGACGATCTTTTTTCACGATCTTCGTCTGGTCGATATCAATAGCACCAACCTCAGAAGAAAGGATCATATAACCATCATCTGTAATATAATAACGGGAAGGACGCAGGCCATTCCGGTCAAGGACTGCGCCAACCATATCACCATCTGTAAACAGTATAGATGCAGGCCCGTCCCATGGCTCCATCATCGTTGCATAATAACGGTAGAAGTCCTTGATCTCTGAATCCATGTATTTATCATGTTCCCATGGAGCAGGGATCGTTACCATAACAGCAAGAGGCAGATCCATACCACTCATGACCATAAATTCCAGAGCATTGTCCAGCATGGCGGAGTCAGAGCCTTCCTGATTAATAATAGGAAGGACTTTATGCATATCGTACTTGAAATACTCTGATTCCATGTTCTCTTCACGGGCTACCATTTTATCTACATTGCCGCGGATCGTATTGATCTCTCCGTTGTGAACAATAAAACGGTAAGGATGAGCTCTCATCCAGCTTGGATTGGTATTGGTACTGAAACGGGAATGTACAATGGCGATCGCTGATTCATAATCCTTGTCCTGAAGGTCTGCAAAGAACAGACGCAGCTCACCTACAAGGAACATTCCTTTATATACGATAGTTCTGCTGCTTAATGATACTACATAGGTATCTTCATTACTCTGTTCAAATACACGGCGGACTACATACAGCTTTCTGTCAAAATCCAGACCTTTCTTTACATTGTCCGGTTTTGCCACAAAGCCCTGGGCAATATAAGGCATAACGTCTACTGCCTTTTTGCCTAATACTTCCGGCGCAGTTGGAACCTTTCTCCAGCCAAGGAAGGTAAGACCCTCTTTCTTGACGATGATCTCAAACATCTTCATGGCCTGTTTTCTGGCAAGTTCATCCTGTGGAAAAAAGAACATACCAATACCGTACTCTCTCTCATCTCCCAAGGTAATACCAGCCTGGGAAGCTGCTTTCTTGAAGAAACGATGGGAGATCTGGAGCATGATCCCCACACCATCACCGGTCTTTCCTTCTGCATCCTTACCTGCTCTGTGCTCTAAGTTTTCTACAATGTGGAGTGCCTGGTCAACTGTTTTATGTGTTTTGATACCTTTGATGTTGGCAACTGCGCCAATACCGCAGTTGTCATGCTCAAAACGAGGGTCATACAGTCCCGGCAGTTTCTGTTTGGGGTCCATAGTGTTCTTCCTTTCTTTACGTGCCTTGGAAAATAAGATTTCCTTTTAGCTTTAGTCACAGGAAAGGACTATATGGGGGGATCCTTTCACAGTTGGGGTATGACTTACAAGCATCAGCACTTTTTTATTGAGCAGATAATACTACGATTTTTTTCATTTGTAAATAATTGATTTTTGGATTATTGTCTGATAATTAGTTTTTTATATGTTTTGTGTTGATTTATCTGAATATTATAGAATTTATTTCTTTTATTTTTGTATTATTCGTGCAATTTAAACCGCTTCGCGCACTTTATTTTCTTAATTTTTCACTTTCATATCTTAAGTATAGCGGAGGGGCACCATTTTAACATAAAAAAGCCACCCCCAACACCAGGAGTGGCTCCTTCATATTATTTCTTAGTTATTTTAATTACTACTTCAAAAAGCAGGGATTACATCTCACCTAAGCCGCTCTCGATTGCCTGGCTGACAGTCTTCATAGCCTCTTCTTCATCCTCACCATCGCAAATCAGAGTGATCTCTGTTCCGCACTTGATACCAGCTGCCATTACGTTTAATACGCTTTTTGCAACGATCTTCTTCTCACCTGATACGATAGTGATGTCACTTTTAAACTTCATAGCTGTCTGGGATAAAACACCTGCTGGTCTTAAATGTAAACCGGATGGATTAACTACTGTTAAATTCTTGCTGATCATAATTATACTCTCCTTATCGCATTTTTATACGCCGGATCCAGGCTTTTCGCCGGATCTTATGATTAAATTTTATTACATCTGAGTGGTGATGTCAAGCTAATACTATCCCGCAGTTTTGCTTCCCTTTTTGAAAATACACAGCCGCAATAATCCTGCCTGTACAGATGATGTTCTGCAGACAGTTCCACAGACCGCTTATATCCATTCTTTTTCTTGAAATCCGACATAAGATAAGCTATGCCGTATTCTTTTGCCAGACGTATACCGATCTCGTTTAACTTCTGGGCATTCTTTAAAGGACTGATAGAAAGTGTAGTGGTAAAATAATCGAAATTGCCCATTTTTGCTGCTTCTGCAGCTTCACGCAGGCGCATTTCATAGCATAAAAAGCAGCGTTCTCCCCCTTCTTTATCATTTTCATGTCCTTTTGCCATTTCATAAAAATCTTCCGGAACATAGTTTCCTTCTAAGAAGCTTACCGGATAAGTAAAATCCATTTCCCCGATCAGGCGTTTCTGTTCCCTTACTCTGGCTTCATACTCCTCTTTTGGAGAAATATTGGGGTTGTAGTACAATACTGTGATCTTAAAATATTCAGAAAGATATTCCAGCACATAGCTGCTGCATGGTGCACAGCAGCTATGCAGCAGAAGGCTTGGCACTTTTCCTTCTTTTCCAAGCTGTTCTATCGTCTTATCCAGTATCCTCTGATAATTTTCTTTCTGCTGCTGTACTGCCATTTTTGCCCTCCTGTATCCTGCGTGATTAGTACAGTTATTTACGAAATGATGTACTAGAAAAAGGACCGCTCCTTAAAGCCGCCCTTTTACTATTCTTTTTATTTAACGCCCTGCTGCCTGCTATGGTATAAGGATCTTCAGCAATAGCCATCTCTATAAGAAATCACGGATCCTCTTGCTTCTTACCGGATTGCGAAGTTTGCGCAGTGCTTTGGCTTCGATCTGACGAATACGCTCTCTTGTTACGTTAAATTCTTTTCCAACCTCTTCCAGTGTTCTTGGATGTCCGTCTTCCAGACCAAAACGAAGTACGATTACCTGACGTTCTCTCTCTTTCAGATCTCCTAAAAGTGCATCAATGTGTTCCCTTAACATAACAGACTCTACATTTCCCTCAGGAGTCACTACATTGCTGTCAGCAACAAAATCACCAAGGTTGGAATCATCTTCCTCACCGATAGGTGTCTCCAGGGAAGCTGGCTCTCTGGCGATCTGCATGATCTCCATAACCTTATCCTCTGTCATATCAAGTGCCTCTGCCAGTTCTGCAACAGATGGCTCATAGCCCAGTTCCAGTGTCAGCTTACGCTGCATCTTTGACATCTTATTAATGGTCTCTACCATATGCACTGGTACACGGATCGTTCTTGCCTGATCAGCTAACGCTCTGGTCACTGACTGACGGATCCACCATGTTGCATATGTACTTAACTTATAGCCTTTTGTATAATCAAACTTTTCAACGCCCTTGATCAGTCCCAGGTTTCCTTCCTGGACCAGATCCAGAAAGCTCATTCCACGGCCTGTATAACGCTTTGCAATGCTGACAACCAGACGCAGGTTTGCCTCGATCAGTCTTTCTTTGGCAGCTTCATCCCCATCTGCCTTGCGCTGTGCAAGCTCCAGTTCTTCGTCTGCTGTAAGAAGAGGTACTGTACCGATCTCTTTTAAATACATACGTACCGGATCTTCTGTTCCGATACCCTCTAAAAGATCTACGGCATCCAGATCGATATCCTCATCTTCCGCATCCTTCATAAAGCTGTCATCATCCAAGTCAAGATCAATATCAATATCATCCAGGGCAGGATCTGCATTTAACATCGCTTCGTCCAGTACGGGAACTACGTCAATATTACGGTTCTCCAGGTAACTGTAAATCTGATCCATCTGCTCTGGTGTCAGGTTATCTCCTACAAAGAAATCGTTGATTTCACCTGCATCCACAGTGTTATGCTTGGATTTTGCATGGGCAACCAGCTTTTCCAGCTTTTTTAAAAAATCGTCCTTTTCCAATGATAAACGTCCTTTCGCTTAAAGGTAAACGTGGATACTCCCACAACTTATCATTATATACCAGTTTTAATTTTTTTTCAACATTAATCGACAAGTTTTTCAACTATTAGCCATGCTTCTTGTTTTCATGAATATGGAAACAAGAAGATGTATGCTGGCTGAACTGCAACACGGTTTAATCACATTTTAGACGAAAGAATAATAGGGATCCTTTCTTTCAGGTTTTCGATCTCTACCTCTGTCCTGGCACCGCCGTATTCTCCATCTAAGACCCAGTCCACACTGTTTTCCGAGAAGAACCGGATAGAAGAAGCCTTGAATTTATATACATAGTCATTTGGGGCTTCCACAAGGAACATATATGAAATAATGTTGCTTAAGTCTGCCGGTGTCTTTGGCATACGGATCAGGAGCACTTCAAATACGCCGTCATTTAACGATACCGACTGATTCACCAGCCCTTTAAATCCGCCTACGCTTCTTGTATTAGTCACCATTCCAAATACAAAATCCTCTTCCAGCACATTATTATCCCATTCTACCCGCATATGATAAGGCTTAATGGATGCCAGGCTTTTTACGCTTTCTAACATATATGCCTGATGTCCCAAAAGATTCTTCTTATCCTGAGGGGTCTGGTAAGATATTTCTGTAAATGCCCCAAAAGCTGCAATATAAATAAAACTCCGGTCCACACAGAACTGTCCCGCATCCACAAGGACTGGCACGCCAGTCACAATGGACTGTGCCGCTTTTTCCATATTTTTAGGGATCTTCAGACTGGAGGCAAAATCATTCGTGGAGCCAGCCGGGATATAGCCTAAAAGAGGGGTCTTTTTTAGTTTAAGCATTCCGGATATGGTCTCATTTAAAGTTCCGTCACCGCCGCTGCAGACGATCACGTCTACGTTTTTTCCCTGATGTTCCACTGTTTTCTGGGCGTCTTTGGAGCACTGGGTCACATGTACCCGGATATCATACCCTGCTTTTGAAAAAATATCCAGGATCCGCAGCAGATGTCCTTTGATCTGCTCCTTTCCGGAACGTGGATTAAAAAGAAACAGCATTTTCTTCACCCTGCATCCCTCGCTTTCATTGTGTCCATATTCTCTGTGTTTTATCCAAGGAGTCTTATATAGGCGCCAAAGGCAGATGGAACAGAATATTCTTCCTTTAACGCTGTCTTATCAACCATAAAAAAATGTTCATTCTCTGAAATGTTTTCCAAAAGTTCCTCTGTATTCCCGTTATTTTCACAAAGGATCTTCACTCTGTATCCCACCATATCCCACTGAACATGGGAAAATACATGTTTTGCCACGCCTATTGGTTCTGCCACGACCTGCAGAGCCTTCATATGAGCCATTATTGCAGCGTATCCGCCCTGATCTTCTGGTCCTGTCTGCATTTTGTCACAGATCCATTTTTTCACCTGCCAGACTGCCTCATCTGCCGTTAAATGTCCTTCTGTATTTGGAAGCTCATATAACGAAGCCAGAAGCCCCTTGGGCGGACGTTTATGGATAGCTGCTTTCTCATTCCATTCTATCAAAAATACGGTCTTTTCTTCCATGCGTCTTGGCTTAGGTGCTGATCTTACAGGTATTTCTTTCCAAAGTCCCCTTTTCTTTGTAATGCACAAAGATGCCAGAGGACATTCACTGCATTTTGGCTCGCCGCCAGGAATGCACACCAATGCGCCAATCTCGATCAGCCCCTGATTATAACTGCTGGCTGCATTTTCCGGCATTACTTCTGCAATCTCCTGTTCCATAACTGCTTTTACAGAAGCCTTTTTAATATCAGAAGTATCACCCCAGAGTCTTGAAAGCACCCGGAGTACATTTCCGTCTACAGCCGGGTTGGGGACTCCGTAGGCAATTGAAGAAATAGCACCTGCTGTATAACTGCCGATCCCAGGAAGCTTTAAAAGTTCTTCTTTTGCTGCCGGGATCTGACCGCAAAATTCTTCCATGACCATGATCGCCGCAGCCTTTAAGTTTCTCGCCCGGTTATAATAACCTAATCCCTCCCACATTTTCATGAGATAGTCATCATCTGCTTCTGCCAGCGCCTTTATGTCCGGAAACGCAGCCATAAACCGTTCGAAATATGGTTTTACCGCCTCTACCCTGGTCTGCTGGAGCATGATCTCAGAGATCCACACTCTGTATGGTTTTGGATCATCTCTCCAGGGAAGACTTCTAGCTCTGGAATGATACCAGGCAAGGAGAGGCTTTTCCACTGCTTTCAGACGTTCTGCCCTGTTTAAAGGCTCATCCTCATGTTCTATTATCTGCAGATCATCATAAAAATGCAGACCCTGGGAATGTGTTTTTTCTGTGTGATGCTGCGAAGCTTTATACATATCCATAGATTCCCCGCACAGATACTTCTCCTGAAAGGACATGGATCAATTCCCCATTTTCTTTTTCTACTAAAAGACACCCCTCTTCATCGATCCCCAGGGCTTTTCCCCGGTATTCTCCCCTGGGATCCAGTACACAAACCTCTTTATCCATATTTGCAAGCATTTCATTGTATGCAGCCTGAAGCCCTGACATATCACAGGTCTTTTCATAAACTGCATAATATTCTTCAAAGCTTTCAGCCACAGCCTGGATGACTTCACTTCTTTTTACGCTTCTTCCCAGTTCCAGTTTCAAAGAAGTTGCCTTATCCCTGATCTCTTCCGGAAACTCTCTGGCATTTACATTGATGCCGATCCCTACAACCACATAACGGATGGTATCTTCTTCTGTACTCATCTCTGTTAAAATACCGCAGATCTTCTTTCCATTTACCACAGCGTCATTTGGCCATTTGATCATAGCATTCAGCCCGGTGGCTTTCTGTACGCCTTTTACGACTGCCATTCCTGCTACTAAAGTCAGCATGGACGCCTGGGACGGTCCAAATGACGGACGCATGAGAAAACTCATAAAAATATCGGTTCCATGCGGAGAATTCCACACTCTGCCTCTGCGTCCCTTTCCTGCTGTCTGGCTGTCTGCTACTGCAAGATAGCCATGAGAAGCTCCTTTTTCTGCTGCATCCCTTGCACGGTTGTTAGTAGAATCTGTTTCGTAAAAATAATCTACTTCCTGTCCAAGCCACTTTGTATCAAGAACAGAACGCAGTTCGGCTACTGTAAGCACATCAGCATCTTCTACCAGACGGTAGCCTTTATTGCGCACTGCTTCTATTACATATCCTTCTTCTTCCAGCTGGCGGATAGCTTTCCACACAGCAGTCCGGGACACGCCTAACTGTTCACACAACTGCTGACCGGATACATATCCCTCTGCTTTTTTTAATATTTTTAATATCTCTGCTTTCATTACGTTTAATTTTCCTTAATCCTGTACGTCATGTACATGTAATCTCAAATATGATCTTAAATTATAATCTTAGAGGACATTAAAGCCTTTAAATCCATAAACTGAGAGCGCTTAACACGCCAATAAGCCCAAGGCCTGCGCACAGTACCAACTGAAACACTCCCATACGGAAACGTTTCTTATCCCTGCCGCAGGTCTTAAGCTCAAAGACTCCGTTTATTCCATTTAACAAGGCTGCCAGTAAAAATACCAGAGGGAAAAGCATCTCATTTCCCTCTGGATCAAAAAATGACAGCACTGCAAAGATCACAATTGCGATTCCCAGGATCAAGTGCGCCACATCCAGAAAAACCCCGGCCCGGCGCTCATTTCTTCCTCTCTGGCCCTGCATATCCCAATCTCCTGTTTTCCAGGATGCTTCTTTCAGTGTTATTCGCTTAAAGTAGCCAACATAACTGCCTTGATGGTGTGCATCCTGTTCTCAGCCTCATCAAATACAACTGACTGGCTGGATTCAAATACTTCATCTGTTACTTCCAGTTCTGATACACCAAAACGTTCTCCCATTTCCTTACCGATCTTGGTCTTTAAATCATGGAAAGATGGCAGACAGTGAAGGAAAATGGCCTGTGGACCAGCTGCATCCATTACTTCTTTTGTTACCTTGTAAGGAGTCAGGTCTTTAATACGTTCTGCCCATACTTCATCCGGCTCACCCATGGATACCCATACGTCTGTATCAATAACATCTGCTCCCTTAACAGCCTCTGCCACATCTTCAGTAAGAGTAATGGTAGCACCGCTGACAGCTGCAAATTCCTGGCATTCTTTTACTAACGCTTCATCAGGGAAATACTTCTTTGGAGCGCAGGCAACAAAATGCATACCCATTTTTGCACAGGCGATCATCAGGGAGTTACCCATATTATAGCGCGCATCGCCCATATACACAAGCTTAACTCCCTTAAGGTGTCCTAAATGCTCTCTGATGGTTAAAAGGTCAGCTAACATCTGGGTTGGGTGATCCTCGTTCGTCAGACCGTTCCATACAGGTACACCTGCATATTTAGCCAGCTCTTCTACGATCTCCTGTCCAAAGCCTCTGTACTCAATTCCTTCATACATACGACCTAACACCCTTGCTGTATCAGCGATGCTTTCTTTTTTACCGATCTGGGAGCCTGAAGGATCCAGATAAGTAGAACCCATTCCCAGATCATGGGCTGCCACTTCAAAGGCACATCTTGTTCTGGTACTGGTCTTTTCAAAGATAAGAGCTACATTTTTGCCCTTTAAGGTATCTACTAAAATTCCTTTTTTCTTCTTTTCCTTAAGTTCTGCAGCCAGATCTAAAAGATATGTGATTTCTTCTTCTGTATAATCTTTCAGTGTCAAAAAATTTCTTCCCTTTAAATTCATAGTTTTTTCCTCTTTTGAAGTGTTTTTTAATGTTTGCAAATTAATATTTATGCAACTTTTATGCATAATATACCACTCGTGTTTTTATCTGTCAAGAAAAATCCTTTTTCTTTTTCTCTGAATAATAAGAAGCAACTCCTGAGGGGTATAAATTTTAAAACGGCTGATCTTATATTGTCTTGCCAGGTGCTCTAAAAGACTTAAATATAACTCCTTATAATCCCAGTCATCTTTTAAATGCAATGCCCTTGCCAGCTTGGGAAACCACTCTTCTGTATATCTGCGGCAGGAGGCCATCTGAGCCGTAAAAAGCTCTGTTTTTGAAAGTTCCGGCCAGATATCTGCCAGTAATTCCGGGGCCTCTGCTAAAAGCCGGTTAAAATAATAGATCTCGCTTTCCGGGGCATCCAGATAAAAAGCCCTTCCTTCCAGACCGTAAAGCATCCGTTTAGCATCAAAATAGCCAAGGACCATGTTTTTCCTCGCCCGCCTTCTGTCAAACTCCAAAAGTCCGCCTAAATCCTGTCTGGGAGCTACATGGTAAAGATGGATGTCATCAGGAACTTTTAAATGACGTTCTGTATCAACACCATATCCGTAAATGCGGAAGACCAGGATATCCTTGTACCCCTTTTCCATAAGCACATCTATGGGTACATTATTTACTCCGCCACCGTCCATATAATACTTGCCTGCCAGTTTTTCCCGCCTGAAGCCGATCAAATAAGCACTTGCCATAAGCATATCTGCGATCTCGCCTTCCGGCACTTCTTTTACATTAACTACCATAGGCTTTCTGTCACTTAAAGAATAGGTAACTACATACAGCTCTTTTTCGGAATTTCGTATTTTTTCTTCATCTACTACTTCTTCAATAAGACTGCGCAGCGGCCCAATGTCAAAGCCTCTGTCTTTTAATACTTTTTTTGCAGCCGGGATCAGTTCAGAAAGCCCTAAAACCGCAATATCCTTTAATCCGGATGTTTTTAACTGCTCCATCAGGTCATCATCCACATCCATAACCCTGGAATAGCGGATGGTCTCCCATATTTTTTCCGCCTTTTCAAAGTCATCCATTGCGATAAGGGCACCATTTAAAGCTCCTACAGAGGTTCCAGCGATCCCTTTTATGTGGATACCTGCCTCCTTCAATGCCTTCCATGCACCGATCTGATAAGCACCTTTAGCTCCCCCGCCTTCTAATACCAGGCCATATTCTATATTAATATCCAGCTTTAATTCCATGGCTGCTCACCTTCTTTCCGGTTTTTGTGAAAAAATCCTCTGTTTGCAAAAAATTTTCCAGGAGATCTTCCCAGAAATGCAATGGGCCTGATAAGCAGAAATGAAGCCAGAGATGACAGGAGAAAAACAAGCAGCTGTTCTTCTGTCCCCATTCCCATAACAGCACATACAAAGGCAGCAAATGCTCCCAAAACAAACCACAGGGAGACCAGACATCTGCAGATACATTCTGCACCTAAAAAAAAGAGAAATGCAAGAAACCATCCACAGATACCTGTCATTTTCCTGCACCTCCCTTCTTTAAATATGCTCTTTAAATATGTTCTCCCGGAATCTATATTCTTTATACGTTCCGTCTCTGCCTTGCCGCTTCAAACATTAAAACAGAGGAAGCCACTGCTGCATTTAAGGACTCCACCTGTCCTGCCATGGGGATCTTAATATAGGTGTCAGCAATTGCTGCCATCTCATCTGTCAGTCCCTTGGCTTCGTTTCCAATAAGGAAACCTGTAGCTTTAGTATAGTCTTCCTGGTCATAATTATGCATGCCTTTTAAATGGGCTGCATACAAACGGATCCCCGCCTTTTTCATCTGCTCACAGGCTTCTTTCAGGTCAGGTGCATATACAAAGTGTACTCGCAGCACAGATCCCATGGTAGAACGGATCACCTTTGGATTGTAAATATCTGCTGTATCACTGCTCATGACCACACCGGTAATGCCCGCTCCTTCTCCTGCACGGATAATGGTTCCCAGATTTCCCGGATCCTGGATATTTTCCAGGATCATGATCAGCTTAGGTGTACTGGTCTTCTTTAAAATGTCTTCCATAGTACACTTTTTCTGCTTTGCAACAGCTAAAACCCCCTGGGGAGTCTTTGTATCTGCCATATAATGCATCACTTCGTCTGTAACGATCTCGAATTTAAAGCCCCTGAGCCACTTTTTATTTTCTTCCTGCTTTCCAAAGCTTTCTGTGATATATAAGATCTCCACATCATCTGGCTTATATTCCCGGCACATACGCAGTCCCTCAGCTACATATACACCTTCTTCCCTGCGGGCTTTAGCCTTATCTCTCAGGTTTGCCACCCGTTTCACCTGCTTATTTGAAGTGCTGTTTATCATATTATCTTTCTCCCTTTTCTATCATCTCCAGCTCTTTTAACCACAGGCGGCTGCAGGCATCACTTGGCATACGAAGATCACCTCTTGGTGAAACAGCCACAGAACCTACCTTTGGACCATCCGGCAAACAGGAACGCTTAAACTGCTGTGCAAAGAATCTGCGGTAAAATGTTTTCAGCCACTTTAAAATAGTCTCCCTGTTATAGCTTCCTTCAAAAGCCTGAACAGCCAGGCGGAATATCTTTGCCGGACTGTAACCGAAGCGGAGCACATAGTACAGATAGAAGTCATGTAACTCATAAGGTCCAACCAGATCTTCTGTTTTCTGGGAAATTTTTCCATCTTCAGGCGGCAGAAGCTCCGGACTTACCGGTGTATCAAGAACATCTAAAAGCACATCGGAAAGCTCCTTTTCTCCACAGGTGTCTGCGTAATAACGCACCAGATGACGGACTAATGTTTTCGGCACAGATGCATTGACGCCGTACATAGACATATGATCCCCATTATAGGTTGCCCAGCCTAATGCCAGCTCTGACATATCACCTGTACCAATGACCATACCGCCTACTTCATTGGCAATATCCATTAATATCTGTGTACGCTCTCTCGCCTGGCCATTTTCGTAAGTTACGTCATGTTTTTCCATATCATGGGCAATATCTTTAAAATGGCCAGTAACAGCATCACGGATATTGATCTCTGTTAAAGAAGCTCCGGTTTTCTTTGCCATGGTGCAGGCATTTGTATAAGTACGGTCTGTAGTACCGAAACACGGCATGGTAATGCAGTGGATATTCTCTCTTGGGATCCGAAGCATGTCAAAGGCACGGATCGTTACTAAAAGTGCCAGTGTAGAATCCAGACCGCCGGAAAGACCGATCACTGCATGTTTGCAGTTTGTATGTGCCAGACGCTTTTTCAATCCCATTGCCTGGATAGAAAGGATCTCTTCGCAGCGGCGCTCTCTCTGTCCTGCATCATGAGGCACAAATGGAGCCGGATCAATGTAGCGGAGTATCTCATCATTCTTCTGGCCTGCTTTTTTGCTGTCCTTCTTTGTAATATCCTCTGTATTTAATTCAAAATAAACTGTTTCATAAGAAGAAGCCTTATTTTCTTCATCCTTAAATGTAGTCATACGGCGGCGTTCGCTGATGATTCTTCCAAGATCCATATCTGCACAGATGCAGGCATTTTTAAACCGGTCGGACTGTACCAGGCAGGTACCATTTTCTGCAATAATATTCTGACCTCCAAATACCAGATCCTGGGTAGACTCTCCTTCTCCTGCATTTGCATAAATATAACCGCACACCAGCCTTGCAGACTGTCCGCAGATCAGATCATAGCGATAACGGTCCTTTCCTGTAGTTTCATCGCTGGCAGAGCAGTTGGCGATCACAGTTGCTCCTGCCAATGCATGAGAAATGCTTGGCGGACATGGAACCCACACATCTTCACAAAGCTCTGCTGCCAAAACCAGCTCCGGCATGGTACGGCATGAAAACAGCAGCTTCATACCCATAGGGATCTGAAGTCCTTCCCATTCTGTCATCTCCACTTTTTCCATTCCCGGTGTAAAGTGGCGCAGCTCATAAAATTCGGAATAATTTGGCAGATGCTTTTTGGGAACGATACCTAAAATACGTCCTCTGTTTACTACAGCTGCCACATTGTACAATTTCCCTTTATGCATCCAGGGCATTCCCACAAAAAGGACCATGTCTTTGCTTTTAGATGACTGTAAAATGCACTTTAATCCGTTTTTTGCTTCTTTTAACAGGGTTTCCTGTAAAAATAAGTCGGAGCAGGTATAGGCTGTTAAACACAGCTCCGGAAACACCATGACCTTCACGCCTCTGGCACTCCCCTGTTCCATTAATTCTATGATCTGTTCGCTGTTATACTGCGGGTCTGCCACATGGATGTCCGGCGTTGCCGCTGCTACCCTTATAAATCCGTCTTTCATTGTATCCTCCGTGTATCTTTTGCTGAAAGTTAGTATACCACATCGAGAGCAAAAAACATAGACAACACTTTTCACAACACTTTTCCTTCGCAAATTTCTCTTGACTATTTGTTCAACCTGCTGTATACTCTAAGTGTTCAGAACGCCTGTTCTGTGCATTTTATAAAGCCCTGCACCACTACTACCACACTTGTCAGGGCTTTATTTTTTTGCCCGAAATACGTTTTCGATATACAAGGTGAAAAAGAGCACCTATTCCATAGGCGCTCTGTAAAAATGTCCAACAAACTGTTCTGTTTTCAGCACATTGATTATCACATGCTCATCTGCCTCCTGCATTACGTGGACGGCATCTGTTATTTCATAAGAAGAGATCACCGTATTTAAAAGATACATCTTTCTTCCACTGTAACCGCCTACGGCTTCTACGCAGGAAATACCATGACGGAAATGTTTGATATAAAGTGATACTACCTCCGGTCCCTTTTCTGTTGTAGCCTGGAGAGTCACCAGATCGTAACGATGATGGAAAGCGGAGATCATATGAGTGGATATAAACTGGAAAATAATGGAATATCCTGCATATTTCCAGCCAAAGATCACACCGTACACACAGTACATCAGTGCATTTCCAAAGAATACATAACTCCAGATAGATTTTCCTGTTTTATTAGATACAAACAGTGCAATAAAATCGGTGCCTCCGGTAGATGCATTGCCCCGCAAAGCTATTACAATGGACGTACCGTAAATAACACCTCCGAAGATCACATTTAAAATCTCATCTGTAAAGATAGGCTGGAATGAAAATATCTGCAAAAACATACTTCCAAATACGACCTGAAGCAATGATACCACTGTAAAACGGACACTGATGCCCCGGCAGCACATGAGAGCCACCGGAATATTTAAAAGGATCATGGTCACCTGCATAGGGATAGTTAAACCATTCAAACTTCCCACACGTTCAATAAGCATGGCTGCACCTGAAAAACCGCCGGAAATGATCTGGGCCGGTCTTACAAACACCTGTATAACCCAAGCCTGGATAAAGGCGGAAAGAAGCACTGCGCACATGGTGATCACCAGTCGTATTTTTTTATTTTTTTCCAGGATTTTTATCTGTTCAGGTATGTGTTTCAAACTGCTCGTTTTTCCCATATAGTCCCGTCCTCTCGCCATCACATGTGTTTTTCCCACAGATACAAGAAGAGCTGCCCTTCCCCCACAGAAGGCAGCTCTCAGTCACGATCAAAAACCGTCACACTATAAAATATTGCTGGCATCCCCATACCAAACAAAAACCTGTAAGGCACTCCTTTGTGCTGCTTACAAGTGTTACTATAGCATTGTTTCATAGTTTTGTCAATCTTTTTGTACATTTTAGCAAATACCTTTTATTTTTTTAGGTAGTATCCTATGAAATTCGTCGGTTTTTGTCGATTTTCATTCCTTTTCCCACTGGCAGATGTAACATATCTTTCAAAGCTCTTACATAGTTTTCTCATTTCCGGATATACTACCCTATAAGTCTGACAATTGCAGAAACTATTGGTGTATTATATATACTTAAGTTTCATGACTTTTTGCTTTGTCCTCGTGTGGTGGACATTTGTCCTTTCGTACATTTATCAGCAGAAGGGAGTTTTTTCATGTATTTTACGGATCAGTTAGAAGAAAACATGGCCTGGCTGAACCAGGCACTTCATGTAGATAAAAATTTTGACGTTGTATACCGCGTCCTTACTATTGCAGATAAAAAAGCCTGCTTATATTTTATTGACGGTTTTACAAAAGATGACTCTCTCTTAAAAATATTGCAGGGCTTTTCCTCTATCAAAGCAGATGATATGCCAGAAGATGCCCACAGCTTTTCAAAAAAATATCTTCCTTACGGGGAGATCGGTCTTTTATCAGACAGTAGGGAAATGATCATCCAGCTTCTCTCCGGTGTTTCCTGTCTTTTTATTGATGGTTATAACAAGTGCCTCACCATCGACTGCCGTACTTACCCGGCCAGAGGTGTCAGCGAACCGGAAAAAGACAAAGTTATGCGTGGTTCCAGAGACGGTTTTGTGGAAACCCTGGTATTTAACACAGCTCTTATCCGCCGCAGGATACGTGACCCTAAGCTGATCATGGAGATCCTTACTGCCGGAGAAAGCTCACACACAGATATTGCCATGTGTTATATGGAAGGCCGGGCTGACAAAAAGCTGATTGAAAAGATCAGAAAAAGGATACAGACCGTAGAAGTAGATGCCCTTTCCATGAATCAGGAAAGTCTTGCCGAATGTATTTTTCCTGGAAAATGGTTCAATCCATTTCCTAAATTTAAGTTTTCTGAACGTCCTGATACCTCTGCCGCTTCTATTTTAGAAGGAAATATCGTTATTCTGGTGGATAATTCCCCCTCTGCCATGATACTGCCTTCTTCCGTCTTTGACATCATAGAAGAAGCTGATGATTATTACTTTCCCCCAGTTACAGGCACTTACCTGCGTTTAAGCCGTATGCTGATCTCCCTGCTTTCCATGCTCCTTACACCTACCTGGTTAATGCTGATGCAAAATACGGAACTGATTCCCTATTGGCTCAGGTTTATCCAATTGTCAGATCCCTGTAACATTCCTCTGGTCTGGCAGCTTCTGATCCTTGAATTTGCTATTGACGGCCTGCGTCTGGCCGCGGTGAACACTCCAAATATGCTCACCACGCCACTGAGTGTTATCGCTGGTATCGTACTGGGAGAATATGCTGTAGAATCCGGATGGTTTAACTCCGAGACCATGCTGTACATGGCTTTTGTCACCATCGCCAATTACTCCCAGGCCAGTTTTGAACTTGGCTACGCCATGAAATTTATGCGTATCATCATCCTGGTCTGCACTGCTGTTTTCAATATCTGGGGCTTTATAGCCGGAATCATCTTCTCCTTCTGCGCCATTATTTTTAACAGGACCATTGCAGGAAAAAGCTATATTTACCCATTGATCCCCCTTCACTTAAATGAGTTAAAGAAGAGATTCCTGCGCGGGAGACTGCCTCACAAGCTGGGAAATAATGGAAATTAAAACTCTCACAAGCCGGGCGATAATGGAAATCAAAACTCTCCCAGGCAGCAAAACAGGCCCCGCCATCAGGCGGGACCTTAATCTTTTATTCTTTATGAAAACCAACCGTACCAAGAAATCTATCAAATGCCTCTCTGCCCTGTGGTGTACACTTATAAACACCGGCATCTTCCAGCACTCTGGCAAATACCTGTCCTACTTCTTCTTTTAAGATATCTTCTGCATTTTCCTTTGTAATGGTAATTCCCTTCTCCTTATATGCAGGAAGGAAACCATCTACCCAGTCTGCATGCTTTTCAATATCCGGGTTGCTTCGGATATCTTTGCCCTCTACTATATACTCAGCCAGCTCGGCCAGTTCTTTTTTCAGTCTGGACGGCAGTACAGCCAGTCCCATTACCTCGATCAGGCCAATATTTTCTTTCTTAATATGGTGCAGCTCCTGATGCGGGTGGTAAACGCCCAGAGGGAACTCTTCTGTGGTGATGTTATTTCGCAGCACCAGATCCAGCTCATACATATCCCCGTTCTTTCTTGCGATCGGGGTAATGGTATTATGTGGTTCTCCATCGGTTTCGGCATACACAAAAGCTGCCTCATCGGTGTAGCCTCTCCACGCTTTTAACACCTTATCTCCCAGATCGATCAGGGAATCACAGGACTTAGAGCGCAAACGCAGTACGGACATTGGCCAGTAAACAATGCCTGCTTCCACATCTTCGTATCCTTCTGCCTTATAATATTTCTCGATCGGTGCTTTTGCCATTGCAAAGGTATAATGACCGCCCTGGAAATGATCATGGCTTAAAATAGATCCCCCTACGATCGGAAGGTCTGCGTTTGATCCCAGGAAATAGTGTGGGAACTGGATGATAAAATCAAACAGCTTTCTGAAAGTAGCACGTTCGATCTTCATAGGGACATGCTGGCCATTAAACACGATACAGTGTTCATTATAGTAAACATAAGGTGAATACTGGAAGCCCCATTTGCTGTCATTTATAGTGATTGGGATCACACGGTGGTTGTTTCTTGCCGGGTGGTTCACTCTGCCTGCATAGCCGATATTTTCCATGCAAAGCTGACATTTTGGATAGCCACTCTGCTTTGCAAGTTTTGCTGCCGCAATAGCCTTGGGATCTTTTTCCGGCTTGGATAAGTTAACTGTGATGTCCAGCGTACCATATTTCGTATCTGTGGTCCATTTCATATCCCTGCATACACGGTATCTGCGGATATAGTCGGAATCCTGGCTTAACTTATAGTAGTAATCGGTGGCAGCCTCCGGCGAATCTTTATATTTCTCCCAGAATTCCCTGATCACCTCACTTGGCCTTGGCATAAGGCAGTTCATCAGTTTTGTGTCAAAAAGATCTCTGTATACAACACTGTTTTCCTGTAAAAGCCCTTTTTCAGCTGCATGATCAAGAAGCACCTTAAGGATCTTCTCCAGATCCGCTCCTGCAAGTTCCCCTTCTCCTTCCGGCTCTTCATATTCATCCATTTTTAATGCTTCCAAAATCTGATTTCTGGCATAAATAGCATCATCTTCTGTAAGCAGACCCTTTTCCAGTCCATATTGTACCAATGCTTTGATCGCCTGATAAACCATCTGCGTATCCCCCTTTATTCTTACACATTATCTTTACAAATTTGCTGATAATTTCATTATAAGCGTAAGAGGTTCATAAAACAATGTCATTTTCTTTGGATATTTATTGAATTTGATGATACCAGGGTCAAAAGGTCATAAATCCGATGCAAGCTTGCTTGCAGGAGGATTTTTGAACTTGGGACCCGCCAAAAACATGAGTAAGGAGCCATTTTTTGAAAAAAATGAGCGGATTACGAATGTTTTTAGAATTGCGGGAGTGCAAAGCACGTAGCAATCCGGTTACATCAGTGAGTGGCAAAATTTACTTTTGACACTCACATCATTGAATTTCTCTTGTCTTATAGAATTCGGCTGATTCGCTTTAGGATCAATCCACCTAAAAGTCCGATGAGAGCTCCTGCCACAGTGCCAGCAATCAGCAGCACTGGGAGGTATGAAAATACGCCAAAAGTCTTTGTCACAAATGCAGCAATTAAAAACTGGCCAATATTATGGGCCACGCCGCCTAAAATGCTGATTCCTACCATATCAAAAAGGCGAAAATATTTGCATGTGACCATTAAAAGCAGGCTTAAAAACGCCCCTGCTAATCCAAATAGAATGGATGCCATATTCCCAAAAGTAAAACCGGCTAAGATCACCCGCACCAGATTGATGGCAAAAGCTTCTTTAACCCCAAGGCCGTAAAGAGCGATCACTGTTACAAGATTCGCCAACCCCAGCTTCACTCCCGGTGCCCCCATATAAACCGGGAATAATGTTTCGATATAGCTTAGCACAAAGGCTAAGGCTATAAGCAGGCCGTACAGGGCTACGCGGTTTGATGTAGTTTTATTATTTTTTCCTGCTGTTGCCATTTTGATTATTTCCTTCTTCTGTCTTATCAGCGCAGCATTCCTTGCAAACACGCTCATTCTATGCTACTATACCTACGTTATTTGTATGATACCAGGATCCCAAGGCCAGAAATCCCATATAAGCTTGCTTGCAGGATAATTTTTGACCTTGAGACCCGCCGGAAACATGAGCAAGAAGCTAAACCCAACAGGACATCATTATAGAAAGGATTTTTCCATGGATCAGAAATCCCATTTAAGATACCGCAGCCTTATTCTGGCTGGTGTTTTCATTGTTTTTGCCCTTGCGTTCCTTTTATTTCAGTATCTTCATCCCGGAAAAAAAGGAGCCGCTGCAGAAATCTCCTGCAGCGGTCAGGTAACTCAGGTCCTGGACCTGTCTAAAGACCAGGAAGTGACGATCCAGACGCCTAATGGCGGCACCAATCAGCTGATCGTCAAAGACGGGGAGATCTGGTGTTATGATGCCAGCTGCCCGGACAAACTTTGCGTGAAACAGGGAAAAAAGCATCTGGATACAGATACTATTGTCTGCCTTCCCAACCAGATGATCGTAACCATAATAGAACGTTGATCATTGTTATAATTCAGCCATGAGCTGGTTTGAATGAGAAAGTGTGTTGTAATTTTGCTTGCATAAGCACTTTTTCATCCAAATCAACATATGGTGATGGTGAACCCACCATGCTTCTTGTTTTCAAGAAGATGTCATGGCTGAACTGTAACTAATTATTTGCTTATCTTTTGCGCCTGGGTTGCAAATCTCTTTCCGTAGATTTCAAATAATTCCTTAAATTTTTCCTTTTCCGGGCTGACTTCTACCGGTCCCATGTGGATCACCGGCTTACCATAGGAGCCGCCGCCGGAATAGATCATCATTCCATATACTAACAGGTGGATAAGCAGTGCATTCATAGTCAGGTCAGCACCACCGTGGATATACTGCTCTGTAGCAAATACACCTCCTAATTTTCCTGCCAGATTTAAAGTTTTTGCTGATTTTTCCATCCAGGTGTAAAAATCAGCAGTAGGACCTGCCATGTAAGTAGGACAGCCAAATACTACACCAGTACACTCTTTTATAAATTCTGTATCGGCTTCTGAATACATGAATGTTTTTGCTTCTACCCCTTCAATACTGTTCATTCCATCTGCCATATAGCCTGCTACTGCAGCTGTATTATTTGTTTTAGAATCATAAATAACCGCTAATTTCATTTTAAATTTCCCTTCTCCACATGTTTTTTTATGATCTGTTCTGTAATCTCATACAGTTTTTCAGAGCCTTCTTTTGTGCGGTCCTGGCGGCCGTAAACCTGCTTTGCGCTGACACCATGTTCTCTCCAGTCCCCTCCGTCATTGCTGTTATTCAACATCAGCGGTTGGAGATTATCCATTGCATGGGCAAACTTAGACTCTGGTGTCTTACTTTCCTCAAATTCATCAAATATAGCTGCCAGTTCCTTTTTCTGGTCTTCAGGAAGCAGGGAATAAATCCGCTCTTTTGCAGCCTCTTCCCTTGCTTTCTGGGTCTTTAATCCTTCTGCATCGTAGGCATAGGTATCTCCTGCATCGATCTCCACTACATCATGGATCAGACACATAAGCATGACCCTGGTAATATCGACCGGCTCGTTGGAATATTCCCGCAAAAGATAAGCCATGATCGCCATATGCCATGCATGCTCTGCATCATTTTCATTTCTTCCGTAACCAGATAAATGGGTCTGGCGGAAAATGTTTTTTTCTTTATCGATCTCCAGGGCAAAATCCAGCTGTTTCTTCAAACGTTCATCCATACTATATGCCGCTTCCTCTCTTTTCCAATAATGTTCAGGCTAAAGCAATCCACCTGCCAGCAGACCTTCGCCGGATTCCCAGCTTTTTGACCCGGTATCTCATATTACAAGGACAGTCCACCTTTTGCTCTTGCTCTTCTGTCACTGATGGATTGCACCACAGGTACCAGAAAGATGGCAACGATACCTCCTGCAAAGCCATTATTATACAAATTCATTCCTCCGTATACAATTCCTACATTCAAGGCCACGGAAGAATGGAGATAACCGGCAATAATACCTACTACAGGGCCAAATTTACCTGCCACCGGTGCCAGTGTAGTAGAAAACAGTAATGCCAGGATCGGTGAAGGCTGATTGATCGCCCATGTTTTTGTAAAACTTGCAAGATAGACCCCAAACATAATAGGAGCAATATTTTTCAGATGTTTTCCTGTGGAGCTGAAACCAACAATGGTAAAAATACCACATATGGTAGGGCCGTTCAGATCACCATTTACTACCAGAACAAACAAAGTGGCAAAAAGACCGTTAACCCCCATATTAAATACAGTTGTTGCCCCGCCTTCATCCTTCAGATAGTCTGTACCTGAAATTCCCGTAGTTTTAAGGATACGACCATAGGATTTCAAAATCGTCTTTCCTCTGACTGCCACTGCTGATGCGATCATAAAGCCAAATAATACCATTAAGAAAATGGTAAACAATGTATTATTTCCAACGGACCAGATCAGACGGGATTCTATGTGGATCCCAAAAGATTTAGCCAGTGATACTACTACTGTTGCAATAATGCCTGCGCCAAAACCTACGTTGTACAGGGAATATCCCTGATGAGCGTAATGTACATGGGTACACAATGGCGGCAGCACAAAACCAATGACAAGTCCTAAAAGCAGGGACAGCATAAGACAGACTGGCACTGGAAATTTTCCAATATGCATCATCTGGGTCATGATGGGTGAAAGACTGGTGCCGTACAGACCTACATAAAGATAACGGTTTAAAGAAGTCCCATGATATTTTGCATATAAAACAACACCTGCCATAATAGCCCAGATGTTGACAATGTTCTTTCCAAAAAGAGAAAAACCAAACATCAGGCAGGCAGAAGTGATCGTATGGCCGTCCATTTCCTTTCCGGAAAAGTAAAGCAGTCCAATACTAAGCAGCGTTGTCAACCCGGCATTGATCAAGGCTGCCCCGATCCCGCCTACTGCAAAATAATCAGTGATCAGCACGTCCGGCTCCCGCACAATACGGATAATTCCCGGAATGATCTCATTTATGGGCTGAAGGAACAAGCCGATCAAAATAAAATATAACGGGATCAGGGACAATACTATGAATTTCTCTTTTCTTCTCAAAGAGCGTGCTTCTTTAAATGGTGCAAAATATCGTTTCAACAGGTACTCCTTTTTATAGCATGTGCTTTCTTAAATATGCTCCGTCTTCTGCTGCCAGGTAAGCTGGTGCAATATCAAAAACAGTCTTGCAGCCAGTCTGTCCTTCTTTGCTTAAGCGGTATGCGGCTCTTGCATATGCAGCCAGTACAGAAGAAGTAAATTCAGGGTTGGAATCCAGCTTTAAGCTGTATTCGATCACATGAGAATTTTCATTGTTCCAGCCGGTCTTTCCTGTGCGGATCACAAAACCGCCATGAGGGATGCCTGCATGGTCTCTTAACAATTCTTCTTCACTGATAAAATGTACGGTAGTATCATAATCAGCAAAGTAATTTGGCATGGTAACGATCTCTTCTTCGATCTTTTTAAGATCTGCGCCCTCTTCTGCCACAACAAAGCACTCTCTGGTGTGCTTCTGTCTGGTAGTCAGCTCCGGCTCACTTCCGCTTCTTACTGCCTCTAATGCACTGTCTACCGGAATAGTATACTGTCTTGCATCCTTAACGCCTGCAATACGTCTGATAGCATCAGAATGTCCCTGGCTTACACCTTTTCCCCAGAATGTATAATCTTTTCCTCCTGGAAGAACAGCATTTGCATACAGACGGTTCAAGGAGAACATGCCCGGATCCCAACCTACACTGATCAGTCCGATGTGGCCGCTTTCCTTTGCTGCCTTGTCTACTGCCTCAAAGTGCTCCGGAATTTTAGCGTGGGTATCAAAACTGTCGATCACATTGAAATATTTTGCCATTTCAGGAGTCTGTTTTGGAAGATCTGTAGCACTGCCGCCACAGATGATCAGGACATCGATCTCATCCTTCATTGCAGGTGCATCTTCAACTGAATATACTTTTGCGCCTTCTGTAAGAATAGAAAGACTTGAAGGGTCTCTTCTTGTAAATACTGCTTTCAATTCCATATCCGGATTGTGCTTAACGGCACACTCTACTCCTTTTCCCAGATTGCCATAACCTAAAATACCTATCTTGATCATCATGTTCGTTCTTCCTTTCTGTCACCAGGGCTGCCGCCTGCTAATAAAATGTTCTCTCTAAATCTTTCTGTACCTGATTTTTGGAGAAGATTTTTGTCAGTTGTGTCCAAATTTCTGAGGCGCACGTAATGCGTACGTTGATGAAATTTTTGACCCTGTTATCACCCAAAATTATACTATACTGTCAAAATGTTGGCAACAAAAAAAAGACATCTGAATACAGAATTCAGATGCCTTTGCGCCTGCAGCCACAGGCAGATCCTGCTTTTCTTTATACGTATCCCAACAGTCCCGGCAGCCATAATGACAGGGCCGGAATATAAGATACCAGCATCAGAACAATAAAGATTGCCCCAAAGTAATAAAGCAGCGGCTGGATCACCTGCTCGATCCTTGTTTTTCCTACTTTTACACCTACAAACAGTGTAGTTCCAACCGGCGGTGTAATGGTTCCGATACACAGGTTAAAGATCATCATGATACCGAAATGGATCGTGTTCATTCCCAGTGCCTGACAGATGGGCAGGAAGATCGGGGTAAAGATCAGGCATGCCGGTGTCATATCCATAAAAGTACCTACGATCAGCAGCAGGATATTGATAATGAACAGGATCACGTAACGGTTATTGCTGATACCAAGCATAGCTGTACTTACTGCAGTTGGGATGCCGGTAAATGCCATGACCCAGCTCATGATACTGGATACACCAATAAGGAAAATAATGATACCTGTCATTTCTGCACTGTCAAGGAATATCTTTGGCAGCTCAGAGGGCTTAATAGACTTGTAAAAGAAAATTGCCAGTACCATACTGTATACAACTGCAACTACACTTCCCTCTGTTGCTGTAAATATACCGGAAATAATACCGCCGATAACAACAATGATCATAAACAGACATGGGATCGCCTGTAAAAATACCTTGATCTTTTCAGATGAGGTATATTTCTTTGTGCTGCGGTAGCCCTTTTTCTTTGCAAAAATGTAAATGACTACCATACATGCAAGACCCCAGAGGATACCCGGGATATAACCTGCCATGAAAAGAGCTGCTACAGAAGTTCCTCCACTGACCAGTGAAAATGTGATCATAACGTTGCTTGGAGGAATCAAAAGCCCTGTAGGAGCAGTTGCAATGTTAGCTGCTGCTGAGAAATCACGGTCATAGCCTTCTTCTTCCTCAATAGGTCCGATAATAGAACCCATAGCGGAAGCTGCTGCTGTACCAGAGCCGGAAATAGCTCCGAAAAGAATATTTGCCACTGCATTGGTGTGGGCTAATGCGCCTGGGATATTGCCGGTAAAAAGATTTGCCAAATTAATGAGGCGGATGGCGATATCGCCTTTATTCATCTGGTTTC
>ENA-OQKN01000653-OQKN01000653.1-human-gut-metagenome-genome-assembly--contig:-NODE-653-length-32403-cov-5.077209_pt1 | contig 32403 bp, 32 predicted proteins | sample MGYA00242776_ERZ504794 | MGnify/ENA primary metagenome ERZ504794 (study PRJEB26092, sample SAMD00036434) | human gut metagenome | host: Homo sapiens | study: EMG produced TPA metagenomics assembly of... | reverse complement strand
GGAGTTGAAATTACCGATCACCTATATCTCGTCCTTGCTCTCGCGCATCTCCAATTGGATCGGGGTGGTCTTGTCCGCCTCCACATTGAAAAACTCGATCTCGGCCAATACGCTACCGTTTGCCATATGAGTACCGGTCACTAACGACATATAATTACCTTCATCCATGGATAACGTTTTTTTCAGTAATCCGCTCCAAGTATCTCCCAAGCCCATATCCACATTACCGCCTCTCTCGAAATTCAAGGTCTGTAAAGTACCGTTCGGCAAAACCTTGGCGATCGTGAAGTGACTGTAATATTTCGGATCTTGCAGCGCCTGAAGTGCCCCCCAAAAGTTTTGTGTCTAACTTTTGGGATGCACCTCATAGCCTGTCGGGGAATAAGAATTTGTTGGTTTTACCCCAGATTACGGGTAATTTCACCATCGGTATGGAAAAATTGGACGAAATTACCCAATATTGCACGGATGCATGGACCTGATCAATACCGGGTACGGCAACGGGTCTTTAATAAAAGGTTCATATAGAAAGGAGCGGGAATTTACTAACAGGAAGAAAATAGCGGATGCTTATTTTAAATATATCGGGGAGCAGCCTTTCGAGCCTTATCCATTGGCTACCGTTAAGAAGTGTATTTTCGGGTATGTGGTAGATACTATCGTAGATGCGGTGAAAGATTACCTTGCCTTCAATCCTTGCGGTTGCGACCTGGCGAAGGAAATCAAGGCGGAACTAAAACTATAAACGTATGCAACTCGCCAACTACTCCAAAATAACCGTCTACGGCGTCCCTTTCTTGGGGGGTGGAGGAACTTATCTACCGTTTTCTGGAAGGGGAACCGAGGGATGGCGTGTATGTGGGAGGGGAACGGGAAGCGTACCCTTGCTTCGGCAGTGAAGACTGGCAGTACGGGAACCGTTTTTACTGGAGTTTCGTTTTTGCCCGTGATCCGGAGGAATTGAAGGCCAAGGCCGGGCGCTTGCGGGCGATGGAAGGACGTTATAATTGCCGGAAGTTATGCCCGGACCTGGGGCCGAGGGTGTATTGGGAAGGCGACGCCCGCCGCCTGATGGAGACGAACGGCAGCGGGGATATTGCCTATGTGCCTGCCCGGGGACGTATCGAACGTTTTGTCCCGTCCGAAAAGCCTAGGGAAAGTATCCCGAAAGGGGGGCATCCGAGGCAAGGAAAGACGAAGGCAAAGCGGGTGACGGAGGAATCCCCTCGTCCCATGTCGCGTATGGACCGGCTGATGGCAAAGCTGAGGGAAGATTATGTTTCGGGAAAAGGCGGCCTGGATGAATAAGGTAAATAATGTATTTGTGAAAACATAAGAGATTGCATGACACGGGCAACTCGGGTTGGTTGATCTTGTTGGGCCTGATACCGGTCGTGAATTTTGTTTTGGCGTTGTATATGTTGTTTGCGGATGGAACGGTCGGTCCTAACCGTTATGGTTTGGATCCCAAAAACCGTATGCCTTACAACCCTTCTATCAACGTTAATGTTAATGTGAATGCAGAAAAACCGGTAACCGCTTCGACAACCACTTCATCAACAAGGTCAGACGAATTCTAAAATTATCATTTCCCCGCACTAGTCAAGCCTTGGACGGTTTATTAAGTGCGGGAATCATTTATTATTATAAACGAAATAGGGATATGTAGATACATAAAAGTCTGTACGGTTTGTGGTATATTGGTGCTAGGATTGTAAAATCATAGTGCCAATTTTTGCAAGGAGGAAGCCGGTCTGCTGACACAAAGTAATGCCTACCAGGGAATAGTCTAATTTTAATATTTATCATATATTAAATCTTTTACGCGGTATTTCTTTGCTCACTCATTCTTCCAGCCAATCGTCCGAGCCGCCGAATTCCTTGTCAGCAAACAGGTCGGCAATCCCCGAAATCTGCTTCATACGCAATAGTTCATCCTTTGACATCCCGATATGTTGCATGATCCACGCATCAGACATCCCCGATTGCACCAACTCTGACACGATGTTGCTCATCAGTTCCACCGAGTGTGCGCCTCTTGCCCGGTTGTGACGGATAGTTGACGCCATACGCTCCGACAGTTCCTTGTCTATCACCGCTACGGGAAGCATACCGTGCTCACGGTTGTATATCCGTTCCGAGGTCTTCATAACAAGATAACGGTGGAAGCCGTCCACGATTTCATATTTGTCTTCCTCCTTGAGGTAATAGCATACGCAAGGCATCGTGTAGCCGTCTTCCCATATCGAAAGTTCCAGCAATTTCATTTCCGAAGGTGCCACTACGTTCGGATTATAGTTGTTGGCCACCACCTTTTCGATTGGCACCGCAATGACATTGTAGACCGGGCTCTTAAAATTTTCCATGCTTCAATGAATTATATTTTTTCAGCACTTTTTCTCTCAACTCCTTCTCCTTTTTAGTTAACGAGAACCCCATGTACTTACACACATGGTCATTCTTCAGAATACAGATGCACATACGCTTGTAGGTGGGTATCTCCCTGAATTCCTCAATGTCGATGTCATCGAGATACTCCATTCTAACGGGCAGCTTGTCCGTCCGATAAGCCGATGGTTTCCCTACAGAGAACTCCACCCCGGCTGCACGCAGCTTGTCGATGACCTCTTCCGAGAGGCAACCTCCCCTGTTGCGCCAGAAACGGATGCTCACGTCAAGTTTGTCAAGGTAGTTGCGCCTCGTTGCCGCGGGCAGTGTGCCCAAAAGGAAGTGCATGTACTCCTTCCAAGAGAAACCCGGCGGACATTTTATCGATTTCCATCCCATAGCCATCGTCTTACCGTACATTCCGGCGAAGTTCACGCCGTTCACGCGGCTTACCATTCTTCCCCACATATCGGGGTCTATCACCCGATATAGCGACAACGACTGTATGGCCTCGGAAATGAACGGGCTTGCCACACGTTGCCGTCCTAATGGCACACCGGCCCGATAGTACAAATCATACAGCCGGTTGTAGTCCCACCCCAACTTGCCGTTGGCAGTCCATATATCGGAGACCTTCCAGTCATACAAAGGATAGGCATTGTAGATGCCACGGTCTATGCGCCGCGTCCATTTGTAATTAAACAAATGCTTGTAGTTCTTGTCGCTGTGTATCGCTCGCCACCGGTTGTAGCTCTCCTGCGTGCGGATACCGACCAGACAGCATATACGCTTGCACTTTTTGCGACTGCGAAGCCAAGGGGCAAACAGCAGTTGGAAATCATAATCCCACAGCTCATCATTAAAAAACGAGAAATCTTCGGCGGTATAGCATTCTCTCGGCATATCCCGAACCCACATTTCCCGCTTGCTCTCTTCCCACGGTCGCCAATATGACTGATACATGGATGTACAGGTGGTAACCTTGAACGGCACGCAGCAATGGTACACCTCAAGGACATCACGGTTTGCCTCAAGAGTACGCTTCACATATTCCGTCGTCTGGCGGTATTGTGCCTCATAGTCCATGTGGAATACCCCCAGCTTCCGACAGGGGACATACTTCCGGATATACTCCACACAGAGGTTGAGTAATACGCCGCTGTCTTTGCCTCCAGAGAAAGAGACATAAATATAGTCAAAATGATCGAATATCGTTTTCAGACGGGCCATAGCCGCTTCATATACGTTAAGTCGTCGTATCATGTCTTTCCGTTATAATCGTCTTGTGGTACTTTTCCATTCAAGGAAGGTAGTAAGACCGTTTTTCTCGAAAGCGGCGACATGACGTTTATGCACCAATGCCGTCAGGGTCCTTTCATATTCCGGTTCCACCTTGGCCACATCCAAAAGCCTCTCTATTGTATCTTCCCTGTCTCCACGGATATAGTAGTTGTCTATATATGGCCTACCGGTGGTACTTCTTACAGGGAAGAATCCGGCGACACTGCCATCGTTGTCCAAGGCTATGAACCAACGGTAGCGAAGAGATGTCTTGAAAGGAGAATTGTTGTTTTGCCGGAGTATGGCAGGCTTCCTCACAAGAGGAGCTACCAGCTCATACAGCTTTCTGTCAGTACCGTTTATGTTTATTATACCCATATTGTTATACTATTGTGAGGTCTTGATACCTCGTAAAACATCCGTAGCGGAATTGAGATAATTCCACTACGGATGCCAGAATCGAGACGAATTGCGGACACGGAGATATCAACTCCATACCGGCTTTCCATCGTGGAAGCTACTTATTAAGTAGACTATTTTACTACAAAAATAAAATTTTTTTCTTATTCATAAAAATCATGTGGCCAATGCTATTATTCAAATCTTCACACTAAATGTCAAAAAAGGCTATGCCTAAATTTTGACACAGCCTTATGCCGGCATCCCGCAGGAACAACCACTATTGCCGTGGACTGGGCCATGTCCCTGACGGGATGATACGTTCCGCCCGGACGGTGGACGAGCTGAGAGAAAGGATCGGCGACCGTTATCATAAGGTGAACCTCGAGGGCTACTCACGGCACAAGACGGTCGAGTTCCGCCAGCATTCGGGAACGACCAACTTCACAAAAATGCGTAACTGGGTGCTGTTTCTCCATAAACTGGTTACCTTCGCCACGAGGGGACAGGTGCCCGCGGCCACCGCGCTCCGGGACATCCCCTTCCTGGACGATGAACAGAAACTATATTATAAACTGAGGACTAAAAAATTATCGGCATGAACAGGCATATGTATATTTTGGCGGATGGCGGCAGGATTGCCGCCTCCGACCCTTCCGAGTTTGTACGCGTCCTGCGTGAGGGCAGCTGGTTTGACAGCGGGTGCACCGACGGGGAGTACATGGTGAATTTCTCCGGGCGGTACAGGGAACTGCACGGGGTGACGGTGAGGACCGACACGCCGGAGCATTTCATGGACGACCTGAAAAAGTACGGTTACATCAAGGGCTGAGAAGCCCGCCCTTTTATTATTGCGATCCCCGCCGGCCTTCAGTGTCGGCGGGGATTTTTCTTTTTCTATGGTACCGGGTGTCCTCCGTATCCTGTTTTCCAGAGGGGGGCTGGCTCCACTACCTCCCTTCGGGAAAGCATTTTTTCTCTTTCATCGCCCTTTCCGTCATGACAAAAACCGACTATCCATGACTATTCCTGCCAGTGTGCCGGTCGTGCTTGCCTCTCATGGTTTCTTCCCTTATATTCGCACTGACATTTAAACGAGTTGAAAATATGGAAATATGCTACATCGAGGCCGGTGTCCTTGAGAGGATGCTGGCGCGCGCCGAGAACCTGTCCGCACGTGTGGACAGATTGTATGAGAGAAACCGCTGTAAGGAACCCGGAGAGTGACTGGACGGCCAGGATGTCTGCCTGCGCCTTGACATCTCGCCACGTACCCTGCAGACCCTCCGCGATACCGGACGGCTGGCGTTCACCCGCCTCCAGCGCAAGTTCTATTACAAGCCCGGGGATGTGGAGAGGCTGATGGTCTACGTCGGCATCAGACGCAAGGAGAAAGCGGTGAGAGAAAGAAGGAAGAACGGAAACCTTTAAAGAGCGGAAGAGATGGAAGGCATTATCGACAAGGAGAACGAACGTGTCCGCGGGTTCTTTGCCCTGCTGGACGACATGGAGAAAAAGGTGGAGCGTCTTGCCCGTGACAACCGTCCTCCCTTCAACGGGGAACGGTTCCTGACCGACAGGGAGCTTTCCGGGATGTTGAAAATCAGCCGCAGGTGCCTGCAGGATTACAGGGACCAAGGACGGATTCCCTATATCCAGCTCGGCGGGAAGATCCTGTACAGGCAGTCGGACATCGAGAGGCTGCTGGAGGAGAACTATCACCCTGCATTGGTATAATATCGTATTCAAGTTTAAGGATTGCCGCCGGAATTGCATTTACGATTCCGGCGGCAGTTTTTATTTAGCCGGCGGTTTCCTTGCCGGCCGCGGGCTTTCTTCTCTCCATCAGTCGGTCCATGTCCGAGGATATCTTCCGGTCGGTGACCTGGGCGTAGACCTGCGTGCTGTCGATGTTCGTGTGGCCCATCATCCTGGCGATGCTCTCTATCGGAATGTCCGCGGTCAGTGTCAGGGTCCCGAACGAATGCCGGGCCATGTGGTAGGACAGGTTCTCTTTCATGCCTAATGCCACGCCCATTCCATGTACCTCGTACCAGAGGACGTTGCGGACCGGCAGCGGGAATACCGGCTTGTCGTCATCCGTGGTGTTGTAAAGCTCCAGTATCTGTCCGGCTATGGGATGCAGCGGGATGAACGCCTCCACGTCCGTTTTGGCGCGGCGGATGCGGATATACCTCCTTCCTTCCGAGGTCGTTCCGATGTGACGGGGATGGAGAGCCCTCGTATCTGCGTAGGCCAGACCGGTCAGCGAGGAGAAGATGAACGTCCTGCGCGCCAGTTCCATCATCGGGTCGGGCAGCGGGGTCTCCATCATCCGCTTCAGTTCACCGCGGTTGATATGCCTTAGTTTAGGCGCTTCTTTCCTCTCGTATGCCACGTCCTCTATAGGGTTGGCACGCAACACTTCCCGGTCCACGGCGATGTAGATGAGCCGGTTGAGCCAGCACAGGCAGTGGTTCACGTGGCTGTTCCTGTAGCCCAGCTCCTTCTTGAGGAAGACCTTGAACGACTCGGCGAACTCCCCGGTGATGTCCGAGAAGGCGATGTCACTCATCCCGCGGGATTCGATGAACCGCCTGAGGTTGAGCTGCGTGGCCTTCGACAGGCGGTAGGTGGAGGTGGAGTTGATCTCCTTGGAGCGGACCCTGAGACGTTCGCGTTCCATCTCTCCGGCCTGCAGGAGGTATTCTGGTACGGAATTGGCACCGGATACGGTGGTCTTGAGCAACTCGGCCGTGACCACTCCCTGGTTCCTCAGCAGGTTCCCGTACGCCTCTTCCAGCCGGTCGCGGAAGGCGGCAAGGCGGTTGTTTTCTTTGACCGTCCTGATTTCCCCTTTCGTACTGTCCCAGTCCCCGGGCTTGCAATAGATGCCTGTCGTGACAGCCGATTTCTTCCCGTCAATGCTGATCCGGCAGAGGACGGCGGTCGTGCCGTCCGATTTTACCTTGTTACGGTTGATGTAGAATAAAAGCTTGAATGTACTGCGCATGATAATGATTGTTTAGGGATTAAAGGATAAGTTTCAAATCGCGGGTTGCCTCGACGAACCTGTCCATGTCCTCGAACAGCTTCTTGGGGGTCACGCGCGCGTATAACTGGGTGGTCTTTATGCTGGAATGTCCCAGCATCTTGCTGATGGTCTCGATCGGCACCCCCTCCTCGAGCGTGACCAGGGAGGCGAAAGAATGCCGTCCCATGTGGTAGACAAGGTCCTGGCTGAGCCCCGCCATTAGGCGCAGGGATTTCATGTTGGCCCTGAGCGTGTGGTAGTCCTGCGGCGGGAAGAGGGTGGCGCGGGTATCGTCACGGTACTTCTCGATCAACGCGAGTGCTTCCGGCAGCAGCTTGACGCGTCCGAGGCAGTCGGTCTTCTTTCGCCGGTATTTCAGCCAGAGGCTGCCCTCGTCATCTATGAAGAGGTTCTCCCGGGTGATGCTTACCGTATCGGCATAGGCGGTGCCGGTGTAACAGGCGAAGAGGAAGAGGTCCCGGGTGATGACATGTGACCTGCGTTTTTCCGGTATCTCCAGATCACGCAGCTTCTCGAAATTCTCACGGCTGAGTGCTTTCGGTGTTGTCTCCTTCTGCTTGGGCAGCTTGAAGTGGCAGAAATGGTATTTCTCCGAGTGTCCCTCCTTGTAGGCGACACGGCATATCTTTTTCAGGATGGCCAGGTAGCCGCGAAGCGTGTCCACGGCATATCCCTTTTCCATGAGGATGAAATCCTGGTAGTCGCGGATGAACTGCTCGTTGAGCTGTCCGAAGGCAAGGTCCGAGACCTTGAACTTTGTTTTGATGAATTCGGCAAGGGTGCGCCGGGTGTACACGTAGGGCGACATTGTCGTCGGCGCACGGTCCACGCCCACACGGGCTTTCATCTCCTCGTTGTGCCGGTCGAGAAGTTTGAGCAGGGTCATCTGCGTGCCCGCGTTGCCCTGGAACAGGTCCCTGACTGCGGCGGCATCGAAATCCTTTTTCCTTTCCATGAGTGAGTCGAAGGCCGAGTGTACGGCAAGCAGCAGCCTCTCTATTTTTTCATTGGTCTCCACCGCTTCCCGGCTCTTGCCGTTCAGCCGGCTCTCATGCGGATTCCATAGCCCGGGGGCACAGGAGAGCTTGCAGCTGAACTGCGCCATCGTGCGGTTGAGGGTGATCCGTCCCATGATCGGGGCCTTACCGGTCTTGTCCGGCTCGCTCTTTTTCAGGTAGAGCAGCACCTTGAATTTTTCCACTTTCATAACGCTCTTTTTTAGGTTGTAAAAATACTCCTTTGAAAAGCGTCCTTTGGCATGCAAAACATTGATAAACAGTGAATACAAATCCGCTTTGTTCTTATCGGTAAAAATTCGGTTACCTGCCGTCGTTTCCGAAACAGGCAGCTAACAGTCTGGTAACTGAAACGTCGCAATAATTTGTTTTCTTTTGCAGGTCAGGCTATTCTGCAATTCTTGCGAAACGACTAATTATAAACGATTTACGTTTAATTATCGTCGTTATATTTTTTATTGCATTTCTAAATATTACTTATATAGGTAAACATACGTTTTATTCTAGATGAATCCGTTTGCGTTTTCGAGTAAACCAGCTACATTTGCCGGAAAGAATATCTAGATGAGGAAGTTCCTTTTATTGTGGTTGGTTGGGTTGATGTTGGTGCCTTCTGTGATGGCTGAGCGGAAAAAGGTTGGCTTGGTGCTGGGAGGCGGTGGGGCGGAAGGTGTCGCTCATATCGGGGTGTTGAAGGTATTGGAGGAGGCCGGCATCCCGATTGATTATATTGCCGGCACTAGTATGGGAGCTATCGTGGGGGGCTTATATTCCGTTGGATATAATGCTGCGGAAATCGATAGCATGGTGAGATTGCAGGACTGGAGTATGTTATTGAGCGACCGGGTGAAACGTAGTAGCCTTACTTTTCCGGAGAAAGAGAATTCCGAGCGTTATGTATTCTCACTCCCTTTTGGGCGGAGTAAAAAAGAGATAGCGATCCAAGGGATGATAAAAGGGCAAAATCTCCAGAACCTGTTCTCGAATCTAACGATCGGCTATCATGATTCCGTGGACTTCAATCAATTGAATATACCTTTCGCTTGTGTGGCGTTGAATGTAGTGGACGGCCAAGAATATGTTTTCCATCATGGAAGTCTTCCGTTGGCTATGCGTGCCAGTATGGCGATTCCTGCCGTGTTCGCACCGGTACGTTTGGATAGCATGGTGTTGGTAGATGGTGGGATCAAGAATAACTATCCGGCGGATGTCGCACGGGATATGGGGGCGGATATTATTATTGGCGTAGATCTGGGTACTAGCGTCCTGCAACAGTTGGAGCGGATAAATACCTCTTGGGATATCGTAGGGCAGATCGTCGCCTTGCATGGTTATGAGAAATACGGACCGGATAAGGAACAAACCGATCTGTTGTTCCGCCCGAATACAGACCCTTATAATTCCGCTAGTTTTGGGGAGACGGCCTTGGATACCTTGATTGACCGGGGTGAGCAAGTCGCCCGCAAGCAATGGGATGAGATTCTTGCCTTAAAGAAGAAGATTGGTTTATCCGATAGTTCGGATATGCACCGAAAGAGATTAGTACATTCCTATCCGGTAGCCCCTACCGATACGTTTCATATCCGGCGTGTCTTGTTTGAAGGTATAGATCCTCGTGATGAGAAATGGTTGACGCAAATCAGCGGCTTGAAAGAGAATAGCTTGCTTACCGTGAAGAAATTGCAGGAAGCCATGTCTATCGTGATCGGTACAAACCTTTACTCGAATGTAAGCTATAAATTAGTCGGCGAGAGGCAGGAGGATTTGGTGCTTACGGTACAGGAAAAATCAAATAGCGCGATTAATGTGGGCCTGAATTTCAATAGCGAGGATATCGTCGCCCTATTGCTGAATGTGACTTTTGACAATCGGGCCCGTTACCATTCGAAGTTCTCCGTAACCGGGAGGATCGGGAAACGTATGTATGGGCGGGTGGACTATGCGATAGAGCGTAATCCATTGCGTAATATTAACCTGTCTTACATGTTCACGTACCATGACCTCGACGTGTATAACAGGGGAGATAAGATCGTAAATACGACGTATCGCCATCATTTCGTGGAACTCGGGTATTCGGATATGAACTGGCTGAATTTCAAGTTGAAGCTAGGAGCCCGTTATGAGTATTTCGATTATAACTCATTCCTTTATACGGCGGAAAACCAAAAGTATCAAGTAAAACCGGAAGGTTTTATCAGCTACTTCGCTCAAGCCCATCTGGAAACCTTGGACCGCCGTTACTTCCCGAGTAAAGGCGTTTCTCTGCAAGCGGATTATTCCATTTATACGGATAACTTCGTGACCTATAAAGGACATACATTCTTCTCCGCCTTGAAGCTCAGCTTCCTGTCGGTATTGCCGCTGACTTCCCATTTGAGCCTGTTACCTTCCATCGATGGGCGTGTGTTGATCGGGAAAGATCCGGCTTATCCCTTTTTGAATGTGGTGGGAGGCGATATGCCGGCACGGTATCTTCCCCAGCAACTCCCTTTCGCTGGGATCAACCATATGGAGATATTCGATAATTCCGTGGCGATTGTCCGCTTAAACTTGCGTCAGCGTATCGGGCAACGGCATTATATCTCTTTGATCGCTAATTATGCGATCCATGAGAATAATTTCTTCGATCTCTTCAAGGGAGAAAGCGTTTGGGGAGGTAGTATCGGTTATGCTTATAACAGTATAGTCGGTCCGATGAATACGAACTTCGGATTGTCGAACCGGAATAATAACCTGCAATTTTATCTGAATCTGGGTTACAGTTTCTAATATTTCTTACATTTGTAAGGATTAAAAATAGAAAGTTATGAATGAACAGATCATAGAGTTCTTGACAGAGTTGAGGAGCCATAACAATCGGGAATGGTTCCAAGACAATAAAAATCGTTACGATGCGCTACGTAAGGTTTTTATCGATGAGGTACAGGATTTAATCGGTCGTATCTCTTTATTCGATCCCGAGGTAGCCGGGTTGGAGGCGAAAGATTGTTTGTTCCGGATATACAGGGATATCCGTTTCTCTCCGGATAAGACTCCTTATAAATGTCATTTCGCCGCTTACATCTCCCAAGGTGGTCGTGCCAGCGAACGGGGTGGTTATTATATCCATCTGGAGCCGGGAGGTTGCTTGCTTTCCGGTGGTGTATGGTGCCCGCCACCTGCGCTATTAAAGAAACTTCGTCAGGATATATACGATCATATCGAGGAATTTACGGCTATTATCGAGGAACCTACATTTAAGAAAACATTCCCGGTGTTAGAGGGGGAGATGCTGAAACGCATGCCTGCCGGCTATCCAATGGATTCCCCTTATGGTTATATCATGAAGCATAAGGATTTCAGCGTGGTGTCTTATAAGCCGGATAATTTCTTTTACGCTAAGAATTGGATGGATAAGGCGGTGGATGACTTTAAATTGTTATTACCATTCAATCGTTTCTTAAACTATACGGTAGATGAATATCTAGGGAGAGTTTAAATCTCCCTAGCCTAAGGAAGTAAGGCTGTTAGTTTCTCCAGCTGCGTCTTTAACTCTTCTTGGGTTGCCTTATCGGTTTCTGTCCGGTAGGCCGCCTGTAAGTTGGGTAAGAATGGTAAGTAATGGGTATCCGCTATATACCGGGCTGCCCGGATACGGACGGCGGGTGAAGCGTCATAAAGCAATCCTTGTACCCATCGTTTGGCGTCCCATGAATGATGTGCTTCCAGCCAATCCAAGGCGGCAACCTTTTGCTCGCTTTCTCCGCTTAAAAGGATTTGAAAGGCTTTTTCTTCCTGCTTTAAATCATCGGTAGCCATTAATGATTCATGATTGAACAGGTCTGGACGTACGGCGGAGGATTGATAAGGGATAAAAGGCTTATTCAAGGTCCAACGTACCATCCGGGTGATCATCCACATCATGCCGGGAGTACCTTCGGGGTGGGCGATGGAACTAAAAACACGCCCTTTCCCGTAGTTATTGGCTACGAAGAATGGCTTACCGTTTGTCATATTAGCCGGGGCGTTTCCTTCCTCATGCACATCGCTTTCCATGATGGCAAGCGTGTTGCTTTGGATCGTATCAACCGGATTGTTTATAAATACCGGTCCCTCATAGTAAATGACGAAACTCGTATCGCGGTCGGCTAATTCGGGGAATATCTTCGTACCCTCCTCGCATAAGGTGAATTTCGCTAATCCATGCCCTCGGTTGTCATGCTCGATGTCGATCGCTTGCTGTCCATTTAGCTGTATACAGGTGTAATCGGGAGTATTCGAGAATAGATAGGCTCCGGCACAGATCCCGACAGCCCCTTTACCTTTAGCGATGAAGTCCTTGATACGTTGTTGATTTAAGGTCCCTAGGTTTAAGTACTGACTTTTGCCACTTCCTCCCGGGATAATAATAGCGTCGATCGAATCGAGCGCATTATTGGCTATATCTGCTGTAGTAATGGTACGTACCTCCATTTCCGGGTCCAGCCGGATAGCGGCGACAGTTTCCCAAATACAGGTCTGTGCTCCTCCATGCCCATCGAATACACCCACCTTTATCGGTTGAGTACTAATCTCTTTTTTCGTGCTCTTGTTTTCCGGCACTGAGCACTGAACGCATAAAGCCAGATAGGCAAGAAATAAGATGGCGGTCGTTTTCATTTTACGGAGGATTTTAGGTTGTTATTGTTCTCGGGTATAAATCCACTTATCAACTGTATTCTTACTTTTATACCATTGTACATGTTTGCTATCTCCACTTACCCATTTCAATAGATCCGGATAGGCATCACCAATAAAAGCATGTTCCACAGGGTATTTGAAATCATCCGGTATCATTAAGGCCCATATGCAATTATCATTTGAGTAATAACGGTATCTGACCCCTTTGGGGGTATAGCTATAATTACGTTGGTGGATTTCCGTGCGTAAGACCTCTCCTTCCCGCTTTAATACGGTCGTGAAAAGATCGATGTCATCAATGGTCAAATCTTTTAAGGCACCGGCTGCGAACGAAAAGGTGATCAAACGTTCTTGCTTTCCCCTATATGGAAGGTCATTATCTGTATTAATCATTTCATGAAAAGAGAATAATCCATGTATATCATCCGATAGGGCATAAACCGGAGTCTCGGTTTCCGATTCTGGAGTCGTGGTCCAGCCATTTAACTCGGCTTTTTGGATGTCTTTGGACTTTATGCCGGGGAGATGGATGAAAGCTCCGGCCCGCTTAGTTCCGCCTAATGCACGGAAAGTCAGTTTTATATTGGCGAATTGTACATAATCGTCTTTCATGGAAGTTTCCATCTGGACTTTTATCACGGCATCATTAAAATCATAATCTCCGTAATTAGGGAAAGAGTCTTCTATTATAAATGTATAGGTGGAAGACACGCTTCGGGTCGGGGTACGGCTAACCGGAGTAGCGGTTGTTTCCTGCGATACGGCTAACGAATCGAAAGCACAGACATTATCATTACCCGGTGTTAAGGTGACAGGAGCGGTAACTTGATATCCGGTAGGGGTCGTCAATTTTATGTAAACTTGATCCGACTCTCCCTTTGGATAGATAATTTTCTTATCGAAAAGCGTTTTCTTTGAGCAAACCCCGGTAGCGAGAAGATTCGCATCTTGATCTTCCGGACTTTTATCAAATACTTCTACCAGATAATTATAGGTGCCATCATAGGGGTCGAAAGATTGTACGGTAAGGTGGGATATTTGTATCATCGACCAATCGAAATTAGAGGAAATTGTTACCTTTGAGAATGGATTAGTACCTTCTCCCGGAATTTTATCGGAAGGATCATATACATCCTTTGTACATCCTGAGAATAGGATAAAAAGAAAGGATGTGATAAATAGTTTCATTATTTGTCGCATGTCAAGAAATCAATTTGCATTCTGCCTTTGCAAAAGTAAGAATATATTTATTAATCAATAGATTTTTAATTTATTAAAAAAGCGGTGTCTAAAGTTTTCTTTTGAAAGTTACATCCGGCTGGTGGTAAATAATAGATATTTAAAAATCGGGGGAACTTACGATTTGGTTTACAATATATCAGTAAACATGGGAGAATCGAAGGGAATGAAGGTCTTGAATGTGTTAAATATTGTGATATTACTAACGATTTGTCACTTTGCTTTTGGTGATTGTCGGGAAACTTCCTTACTTCGCGGTACAAAATGATAGTAACCTTATAAATTAAAATAGTATGAAGACATCAGTTTGGGGTAAAAGTATTCTTGCGCTTGTTTTTACTTTCATGTGTAGTTTAGCGATAAGCGCAGCGTCTCCTAAAGATTATCTATATGATACAAAAGAGGAGAATGGTAAGATTATCTCTAAAGTGGTATTCTTACAGGAAAACGGACTGTTGAACAAACAGGTAAGATATGAGTTCCAGTACAACGAGAACGGCAAGGTTTCCGAGAAGAAAGCGTTTCGTTGGGATCGGACAAACGATGAATGGGTTCCATTCTATCAGATCACTTATCAATATGATGATCAAAGTGGAGAGATAAAGACAAATTACGGTATGTGGGATAAGAAAAAGAAAAACTTTAGCTTAAATGTCCAGAACATGATTATCCCGAGTACTAATTACGAAGAAATTTTCTCATAATACATACTTTAAATTAAGACTTTCATAGACAAATAGGGGAAAGGGGCGATTTGGTATCGCCCCTTTTCTTGTTTTTATCAGATGATTTTCTCCAAATCTTTCAAATTGTTAGCTACTTCCTCATCCGTTACCTCATAGTTTGTTAGATCACCGGATAGATATTGGTCGTAGGCGGCCATATCGATCAAGCCGTGCCCCGATAAGTTGAACAAGATCGTACGAGGTTTACCTTCGATTTTGGCTTGCTCTGCCTCATGGATAGCTGCGGCGATAGCGTGGGATGATTCCGGGGCCGGTATGATTCCTTCCGCTTGCGCGAATAGAGTAGCGGCCTTAAAGGTATCCAATTGCTTGATATCCACGGCGCTCATCAATTCGTCTTTCATCAACTGGCTGACGATGGAGCCGGCGCCATGATAACGCAAACCTCCCGCATGGATATTCGCTGGAGAGAAATTATGTCCCAACGTAAACATCGGGATTAGCGGGGTATAGCCAGCCTCATCTCCGAAGTCATATTGGAATTGCCCTCTTGTAAGTTTTGGGCAAGATGCCGGTTCCGCCGCTATAACCCGGATATCCTTACCTTCCGTTAGTTTATGGCGCAGGAATGGGAATGTGATACCGGAGAAGTTGGAACCACCACCGAAACAACCGATAACGACATCGGGGTACTCGCCAGCCATTTCCATTTGTTTCTCAGCTTCCAGTCCGATAACGGTCTGATGCAGCATAACGTGGTTTAATACGCTACCTAATGTATATTTACAGTTCGGTGTCTGCATGGCCAGCTCTACCGCCTCGGAGATGGCGGTACCTAGACTACCTTGATAATTAGGATGGTCTGTCAAGATCTTACGTCCGGCTTTCGTACTCATACTCGGGGAGGCAACAACTTGTGCTCCGAAAGTCTGCATGATCGAACGACGGTAGGGCTTCTGGTGGTAACTAACCTTTACCATATAAACGGCAAGTTCCAAGCCGAAAGCTTTTGCCGCATAAGAAAGAGCGGCACCCCATTGTCCGGCGCCTGTCTCGGTCGTGATATTTGTCGTACCCTCTTGTTTACAATAATAAGCCTGAGCCAAGGCCGAATTCAACTTATGTGAACCGATCGGGCTTACACTCTCGTTCTTGAAATAGATATGGGCGGGCGTATCCAGTGCTTTTTCCAATCCGGTGGCACGAACCAACGGAGTCGGTCGCCATACCTTATAAAGCTCGCGTACTTCATCGGGGATCTCGATCCATGTGTCTGTCGTGTTCATTTCTTGATGCGAGACGCCTTTCGAGAATAGAGGATATAAATCTTCCTCCTTTAAGGGCTGTTTAGTTTGTGGATTTAAGATCGGCAGCGGTTTGTTCTTCATATCCGCTACGATATTATACCATGCCGTAGGTATATCTTTTTCTTCTAGCAAAAACTTTTTAGTACTCATTTTCTTTATCTGGTGTTTACAATATTAATCTAATTTGACCTTTAAGGCTTACAACTTGGAAGCAAAGGAACAAATAATATTTCGTTTCTTCAAATTGAATCCATAAAAATATATACATTCGCGGCTTATAAGGTAAGAAAAATAACAAACTGAATTATAATGAGACGGATTACCCTGTTGCTCGTGGGGATGCTAGCCTTATTTTCTACGACAGCGCAAAGAAAAAACTTCACTTACAAATTCTACGGCTTCGTCCGTGGAGATCTTTTCTACAATTCCCGGGCTAATATGGCTCCGATCGATGGGAACTTTTATCTCTATCCTTTGGATAAGAGTTTTGATGCGGATGGCAAGGATTTGAACGCCACGCCGAATGGCAGTTTCTATACGTTCACTTCCCGCTTGGGCTTGGACGTGACGGGTCCCGATATCGGCAAGGCTCGTTCCTCCGCTAAGATAGAGACGGACTTTGGCGGTTTTTCCGGTAGTAATACGATGTTACGTATCCGGCAGGCATACGTAAACTTGGATTGGGGAAAATCGGCGGTATTAGTAGGGATCACGTGGCATCCCTTGTTTGGCGCCGTGATGCCGGATGTCTTGAATCTTTCCACCGGAGCGCCGTTCCAGCCTTTCAACCGTAGCCCGCAGATCCGTTACCAGTATAAGGCGAATAGCCGGGTACAACTGACGGCTTCCGTGTTGTGGCAATTACAATACCTTTCCAGCGGACCGAAAGGAATGAGCGAGGATTATATCAAGAATAGTTGCATTCCGGAGATGTTCGTGGGGGCGGACTTTACCCCCGCGGATGGCTGGTTGATGGGTCTCGGCGCTCATATGATCTCCTTGAAGCCCCGTACTTCCACGGAATGGAAGGAGCAAACTTTTAAGGTGAACGAGCGAATGACGGCCTTCTCTTACGAGGCACATTTGAAGTATAGCGGAAGAAACTATACCTTTGCGGCGAAAACCTTGATGGCCTCTGCCTTGGATCATACCGCTTTATTGGGCGGTTACGGGGTGAGCTCGGTGGACTCCCGTACGGGCGAACAGGGATATACGCCTTTTCGCCATTCTACGACATGGGTGAATTTCGCCTACGGAACGAAATGGAGACCGGGAGTTTTCGTCGGATATACGAAGAATTTGGGAACCGGGAAGTCCTTGGTCTCAGCGGATAAGGTGTATGGTATGGGATTGGATATCGATCAATTAATAACCGTCAGCTTAAACGTATCGTATAATTTACCGCATTGGAAGTTCGGTTTCGAGTATTGTCCGGCGACAGCTTATTATGGCACGACCGACTTAGAGAGCGGACGTATCGAGCAAACACATGCGATAACGAATCATCGTATATTAGGTTTGATGATGTATTATTTTTAAAGATAGATTGACCGGAATGGAAATGAAACGCAACTTGCTTCTTTTGATCGGCCTATGTATGGCGGTATGCGTACAGGCGCAAAAGAAAAACTTCTCTTACAAATTTTACGGACAGGTACGTGGAGACTTGTTCTATAATTCCCGTGCGAACGCCGAGATCGTGGATGGTTTGTTCCACCTATATCCGAAGGACGTGGCGTTGGATGCGGATGGCAAGGACTTGAACGCTAGTCCGAACGGTAGTTTTTACCTGCTTTACTCCCGTTTGGGAATCGATGTACAAGGACCGAAGGTTGGTTCGGCCAAGACTTCCTTGAAACTGGAGGCCGATTTCCGGGGTTCGGGTAGCAATTGGGCGGTACTCCGTATCCGTCACGCCTATGTGAATCTGGATTGGGGCAAGTCCGCTGTCTTGATCGGACAGACGTGGCATCCTCTATTTGGCGAGGTCTTTCCACAGATGTTGAATCTTTCTACCGGCGCCCCGTTCCAGCCCTTTAACCGCAGCCCGCAAATTCGTTATCGTTATACGGACAATGGATGGCAATTGACCGGCTCGGTTCTATGGCAGTTGCAATATCTATCGGCCGGACCGAATGGAAAGAGTGAGGAATATATCAAGAATAGTTGCGTACCGGAAGTCTATCTCGGGGTGGATTATAAGAAACCCGGTTGGCAGGTAGGAGCCGGTATGGAAATCTTGTCGTTAGTGCCGAGAACGCAGAACGAGGTGGATGGCAAGATTTATAAAGTCAGCGAGCGGGTTACTTCCGTATCCGGCGAGGCGCACGTGAAATATCAGGACGCGAATTGGTTGGTGATGGCGAAAACATTGCTGGCTTCTAACTTGACGCAAACTTGTATGTTGGGTGGTTACGGCGTCACCTCTATCGACCCACGTACCGGCGAACAGGAATATTCGCCGTATCTCTTCTCCACTTCTTGGTTGAATATCGTGTATGGTAAGAAATGGAAACCGGGTTTGTTCTTAGGCTATTTGAAGAACTTGGGAGCGAATGAGGCACTGGTAGGCAAAACCTATGGCGTAGGTCTGGACGTAGATCAGGTATTTACGACCAACCTGCAACTTTCGTATAATCTTCCGCACTGGAAATTAGGTGTTGAATATAGCCCTTCCATCGCATGGTATGGCAATGTGGATTTGCAAGATGGCGGACGGATTCATGACACACATTCGATAACCAACCATCGGGTATTGGGCGTATTGATTTATACGTTTTGAGAAGGCATGGAGGAATTACGCTAAGAATAAAAAGCGGGATAAGAGTATTCTCTTGATCCCGCTTCCACGTATATAGAATTTACAAAGTTGTCTGTTACTTGATATTACCCACCTTTAGCAAGTACTCGGCGATTTGTACGGCGTTCAAAGCGGCGCCTTTCTTGATCTGGTCGCTCACGGTCCAGAATGTCAAACCATTCGGGTTGCTGATATCCTTACGGATACGGCCTACGTAAACCGGATCGTGATCCGCTACGAACAACGGCATCGGATAATCCTTGTTTGCCGGTTCATCCTGCAATACCACACCCTCAGCCTCGGCGAAAGCCTTGCGAGCCTCTTCCACGCTGATCGGACGCTCTGTCTCTACCCAAGTAGATTCGCTATGCGCGCGCATAACCGGTACGCGAACACAAGTAGCGCTCACCTCGATATCCGAGTGCATGATCTTACGGGTCTCGTTATACATCTTCATCTCCTCTTTCGTATAGCCATTTTCCGTGAATACGTCTACGTGAGGGATTACGTTATATGCCAATTGATAAGCGAATTTCTCCACTGTAGGCTCCTCGCCCTTTAATAATTGCTCATATTGTTTTACCAACTCAGCCATAGCGGTAGCGCCTGCTCCACTGGCAGCTTGATAAGTAGATACGTGAACACGCTTGATATGAGATAAGTTCTCGATCGCCTTCAACGCTACAACCATCTGGATCGTGGTACAATTCGGGTTAGCGATCACTCCACGAGGACGATTCAAGGCATCCTCCGGGTTTACTTCCGGTACGACCAATGGAACATCCTCGTCCATACGGAACGCACTGGAGTTATCGATCATCACCGTACCATGTTTCGTGATCGTCTTCTCAAATTCCTTGGAAGTACCACCTCCGGCTGAAACAAAAGCAACATCGATTCCCTTAAAGTCGTCGTTATGCTTCAGTTCCTTAACGGTATACTGTTTACCTCGAAAGGTATAAACACGTCCGGCACTACGAGATGAGCCAAAAAGTACCAGCTCATCCATCGGGAAGTTTCTCTGGTCGAGTACACGCAGGAACTCCTGTCCTACGGCTCCACTTACACCAACAATTGCTACTTTCATTTTGAGCACTGATTTAATTTGAATAATGTAAAATAGTTATAACTTTGCTGTCTGTAAAGGGCTTTCATATTTTTGCCTTTTGCGCCCTATTATTTACAGTTGTAACTTATTAGGGTGCAAAGATAGAGAAATTTATAACTAAAACGATATAGCTATGAAACAATTATTATTAATTCTTGCGTTTTTACTTCCGCTTTGCGCTTATCCCCAGTTAAAAGAACCGTTTAATGGACCGGAGATTACATCGGATAACCCTTGGACGGGTGATTTAGATTGCTTTGTGATTGAGAACGGATGGCTGGTCTCACGTGCGGATCCTACCCGGAAAAGTGTTTCCATAGAAACTCCTCTCGTTTATTCCGCTACAATGGAATGGGAATTTGAGATTCGGATGGATTTCAAACCAAGCGATCAAAACCATATCCGGCTACATGTTTATTTAGATGATCAGAGGATGCTTGGATTAAAAAACGATTATTATGTCCAAATCGGCAGTAATAAGAAAACGATAACTTTTCGGAAACATACCGCAACGGAGAAGAATCCAAAGATCTTAATAGAGAAAGCGCTCGATGTCTTGTTGGGAGCCGTGGATTTGAAAGTGAAACTTACTTTAGAAAATCATAAGATATGGAACTTATATGTGCTAGAGAAGGGTTGGTTTGTCTTGATAGGTAGTTGTGAGTCTGAAGTTTCTTCTTCATGTAAAGGGGGACAACTACGTTTTGAATGCCGCTATTCTAAAACTCGAGTAAATGATTTTGCGTGTAACTACATCATTATATCCGATAATATCTCGATCGAACCAGAGAAGCCGGATACTCCCGAAAAGCCAGAAGAACCCAATGAGCCCGATGAGCCGTTGGTTCTTCCGCGGCTTCTTGCTATCCAACCGATATCCGAGTCTGTTTTCCAATTACAATATAATCTTCCGGTGGATATCCGTGAGGCGATATTCTCTATATCGGGTATCGGTAATGCCTCTCGTATGACCTATGCGGATGATATGCGGATCCATGTGAATATCAGCTTTGATAAGGAGTTGGAGGTTGGTATGGGTTATGATTTGTTGTGCTCGGGGTTAATGGATCTTGAGGGAAATAAGATTCCGGAGAGTTCTACCGAGATTCGGTTAGAATATGAAGAAGAGCCCGACGCTCCGGAGGAACCAGAAGTGCCGGATACTCCTTCTTTCCCCGCCGGTAGTATCCGTATTAATGAGGTGATGGCTGATCCGAAAGGACAAAAGGCTTTTCCGGAAACGGAGTATGTGGAACTTTATAATACGACGGATAAGGCTATAGAGTTAAATGGTTGGTCATTCTTATATGGTAGTAAGCCAACGGTATTGACAGCTTTGCTCTTGGATGCGGATGGGTATGTCGTGCTTTATCGGTCCGGTAGGGATATACATATTGATGATGCGGGGCTGGATCTGCCCTTGGATAAATTCCCGGCGTCGTTGGTAAACACGGGGAAGGAGCTTGCTTTATTCGATCCTTCCGGTAAGGAGATCGACCGGATTGCCTATGAGAAAGCGAAAGTCGGTATCGCTTGGGAACGTTCTGAAACCGGCTTTCATTTATCAACGGATGAGCGAGGAGGCACGCCGGGTTCCGCGAACTCTTCTCCTGACGATGAACCAGAAGATCCAGATCGTCCGGACACTCCCCATAAACCGGGTATCCCCACGGACATTATAGTCTTACCCAATGAGATCGTTTTTAATGAGTTGTTGCCGAATCCTTACCCGGAAGGGAGTGAGTATATCGAGCTTTATAATCGTTCGGACCGGACATTGCCTTTGGCCGGACTGTCTGTTGCTACTCGTAAATCCGATGGTACATTGAGTTCGCATTATCCTTTATCTTCTATAGTCTCTCCGGTAGAACCACAAGATTATGTGTTGCTGACTAAAAGTATGGGAGGAGTGAGCGATTTTTATCTGATATCTTCGCCGGATGCTTTGCATGAATTAAAACTTCCGGTCTTGGCAAATACCTCCGCTACGTTAGTCCTGTTTCGTACAGAAGATGAGGTTATGATCGATGAGATTCGTTATTCCTCTAAATGGCATGCCCCATCCGTGAAAAACGAGAAGGGGATTGCCTTGGAGCGGATTAATCCTGATAGCGATACGCAGGATGAGATGAATTGGACCTCGGCTTCGGCCACGGCGGGATACGGTACGCCCGGCTATCGGAATTCCCAATATGGAAAGCAAGATGAAGGCGAGGTCACGGGCATAGAGTCTCCCGTTTATTCTGAGGCAACGAAGGAATATACGATCTCCTACCATCTTGATGAATCCGGCTATACCTGTCGAGCCTGGATATTTGATATCTCCGGAAGGCATATCAGTGAGGTGGTAAATCATGACTTATTAGGGATAGAAGGTGAATTGGCTTGGAACGGCCTTGCGGTGAATGGTTCCAAGGTGAGAACCGGCGTTTATATTTTCTATGCGGAACTTGTTCATCCTCAAGGACAGGTAAAACGATATAAGGAAGTGTTTTTAGTGAAATAAGTTCATTTGTGAAATAATATTAGTATTTTTGCTATGAGTAACTATAACGGTAACATTGAAAAAAGAAAAGCGGCTCAGGATTTAATGAAGAACAGAAGAGAAAATACTTTAAAGTATTTCTTCGATTTGTCAAAATTAACTTTTGCCGCTCTTGTATTGGGAGTAGGAAGCGCATTATTAAACCGCTGGAAGGATACGAGAGATATCATGCTGTGACCTCCTATATTCTGGTATTCTTTATTTACTGGAACGTTTATCGCTACAGTATTTGCTTTGATTGGGTATAAATTATTAAAATAGAGAAATATGTTATTAGCAGTATTCTTTACGGTTATTTCTATAATGGCGGCAGGTTTCTTGATATTCCTGTATACCCCTCGTGGTAAACGCTGGCTAAGAGATGAGTTTTAATCATTGATATACATCTTTATACCACTCAAGATCCTTGTACCACTCATTTAGTTTGGGCAAGGCTTCTTGGGGGACGTAGATAGATAGGCCGCTATATTTATTGACCGGCAGATAGCTTCCATACGGATACGGATAAGCGTAAACTGCCTTGGGTGTAGTAGCCTTGTAAATAACCGCCTTTTCCATGCTCCGCTTGAATGCGTTATATTGCTCTTCCGTGGCCAGACGGCTCACGTAATCATCAAAATCATATAAGGCATGATAATTCGGCGTCAAATACTCCATGATCTGCAATTCGCTAACGGGTACGGCGAAAAGATCACTTTCCGTCTTATCATGGAATAGGGTACGGCAAGTAGCGGCCAATTCATCCAACTCATCGCTTTTCATGACCGAGATCGTTCCTGCCTCACTTTGATAATACGTATAAAACTTTGTCGCTATCCCCACCACATCAGCTTCTTTTTTGAACATATCCCCCATGATCGTTTGATAGGGGAAACCATTGGCCAGTATCTCCGTGGGCGAGCCGATAATATAATCCGCGCATCCCCGGAAAGCGTAAGCTACCTCGGCGCACGACATATAACAAGCGTCGAACAAAATAAAATCAAAATGATACTTCGATAAAGCGGAGGCCAAATCATTGATCTCCATGAAATTATTCTTCCCGTCTTGCCCGAAAGAACGCAGATAGCTATAGATATCCGAAGGTAGCCATCCCGTTCCGTGACTCCACAGCACCAACCCGTAACTATCCGCCGGATATTCCTTTTGTACCTTGTCGATTATTTGCGTCAGCGTCTCGGTAGAGGCCGAGTTCTGGTTCGAGGCGTAGGTCTCGAGCACGATCTGCCGGATGGTATCCGCTTCCAGTTTTAATTGGAAAAGCTGGGGAGCCTCGTTCTGCTTATCCGTATAGATCAACAAATTACCGTTGTTCAATCCATCTCGCTCAATCCCTTCCTTTATCGCCCTCAGGTTTTGGCTCACGTATCCACTCAAGCTATTATCTCCTGCGAAATAGATAAGAACCGTACGAGGGGCGGTAGTAGGGATAACGACCTCCTCTTTATCGCAAGCGACAAACGAAAGGAGTGACAGGAGAAAAATCACGATATATTTAGCCTTCATGAGTCATATTCTGGATTTATCTTGCAAAGATAACGTTTTCCGTTTGTAAATCGTGGATATTATATAAGTTAACGTACGAATGAACTGATAAATATTATCTATATTTGTACGGTTTTGTCTCTTAAATAAACAAACCTAATGAACCGGGAGATATGAATAAACTATATTTACTGTTAGTATTTCTTTTGCCAACTTTTATAGATATTCAAGGACAGGTCGTGGCCGTGAAGACCAATGTGCTTTATGACGCGATCACTACGCCGAACATAGGGGCGGAGGTCGCTTTCAACAAGCATTGGTCCGTTGAGGCATCGGGGTATTATAACGGTTGGACATTCTCGAGCGATAAGTCATTTAAGCATTGGATGATACAGCCCGAGGCGCGTTACTGGATACACGAGCGTTTCAACGGACATTTCTTCGGGGTTCATGCCCAGTATATAGATTACGATTTCGCCGGTTTGAAGCTCCTGTATGGGATGGAGAAAAAGAATAGTTATAACGGTAACGCTTATGGCGGCGGTATCTCTTATGGTTATCAGTTATACGTGTCGCCCCGTTGGAACGTGGAGTTCACGGCGGGTTTCGGATACTTGCATTTCGAATATGATAAGTACGCTTTTCCTAGAGGAGATGCGCCTATCGGCAAGTTCCGCAACGAGTATTGGGGATTAACAAAGGCGGGTATCAGTATCGTTTACATCATCAAATAAAGAGATAAATCTATGAAGACATTCATTTATATATGCTTGTATATATGCTTGCTTGTGATCGGCCTTGTTCTTCCGGCAGGAGCGCAGGTACCTATACAATCTTACCGGGGGCAAGTCTCCGTGAAGCAAAACCGCATCGAGCGGGAGGGCAACTCCTTGCGTCTAGACCTAACGATCAGTGTCTGCGGACTCTCCGTGGGACGATATCAAACCCTGTCCTTGATGCCGATGTTGCGTAGCGACAGAGATTCCGTAGTCATGGCCCCGGTAGTACTAAACGGGGTAAACAAGCAAAAAATGTTCGACCGTACCTTAGTTTTCGAAGGCAAGAAAGCCGCCGATGGCGACGCTTATACGGTAATCAAGAACACCCCGGAACTGATCCGTGAAATCCCCTATGAACTATCTATCCCATACCAGCCATGGATGAAGAACGCCGCGTTGATATTGGTTGGGGAGTTGGATAATTATGAAGGTGCGCCATTACGAACATTCGTAAACGTATTGACAGAACATTTGGACATTCCGTAAAATGGTTTTTAACGCATTCCGTTATCCTGTAAGTACTGTCGAATAAGCGTAGGCGGTAGACTTGGGTATGGGCTTGTGCCTGCAATGTGTTCTGTATCTTTCGCTATGTTTCGGTGTTGAAAAATAGCTCGATGCCATATTCGTACATTTCTTGTACTTCTGTGTCACTGGCTCTTTTCACGAAAGTTTCCCCATTCCTGAAGTCAACTAGGTAAATGGCAAGTTCGTCACTCGGTAATTCCAGAAAGTCGTTAACCACATAAGGACTGTGTGTCGTTATAAAAAACTGGTTTCTGTCCGATTGGATAATATCCTGCGTTACCTTTGATATGAAAGGAGGGTATGAGTGGGCTTCCGGTTCTTCAAAAACTAATGCGGACTCACTGTTACTTTCAATAGCCGCTTTGTAGAAAATCATACGCTGCAGGGTATCGGCTATGGAATGAAATGGAATTAAAAATATCTCTCCCGGTTTCTTTTCTTTCATTACTTTAATCTCCTGGCTATTGGTATCGAAGACATATTTCAAGCCATAGTCGTTGAAAATAGTTCTTAATTCTTCTTTCAACTTGGGCATCATGGAAACAATATTCATCAAATTGCTTCCTCCCGGAGGTAATAGGAAAGGGATCGGTAATTTCTCCTTATCGAATGCTGGTGGATAGAGATAGCATTTGAAAGGATTTGCAGGTTTTCATATTTTCGGATTATGTTAAAGATTCCATATTCTGAAAAACAATCTATCCATGTGTATGTTTTCTTTTAAAGAATATGAATCAATAATTTGATTATCATGAAGATTTTAATAATAGTTACTAGCACAGGGACTTTTGCCAATGGGAAACTCGCGACCGGATTATGGCTTAGTGAGTTTACTCATATCTATCATAGTGCAAAAGAAAGCGGCTATGACATAACGGTAGCCAATCCGAAAGGAGGTTATACTCCCATTGATCCCGAAAGTTTAAAACCAATTTTTTTAGATGAAATGTCCGAAAAGTATTGGGAAAAGCCAGAATTCAAAAAGCTGTTGGATCATGCAAACAGTTTGGATAACCTGTTGGAACAACAGTTTGATTGTGTCTATTTAGCCGGCGGACACGGTGCGATGTATGACTTTCCTGACAATGAAGCTTTAAAGACTATCGTAAGGAAACAGGATGAAAGTGGGAGGATAGTGTCGGCCATCTGCCACGGGGTCAGTGGGTTGTTGAATGTCAAACTATCCAATGGCGAATATATGATTAAAGGCAAAAAGCTGACGGGATTCAGTTGGTTTGAGGAAAGTCTTGCCAGAAGAAAAGAAGACGTGCCTTTTGATCTTGAAGCGTTGTTGAAAGAGAGAGGAGCGGATTATGAAAAAGCATTGATACCTATGACTTCAAAAGTAGTTGTAGATAATAATCTGATTACTGGGCAGGACCCGTTCAGTTCTAAAGAAATGGCGAAGGTCGTTATGCGGCAATTAAATAAAGCACAATAATAAATGGCTGAAGTAATCAGCTGGGAATAAATGTTTAATTCAAATCAGTATCATTATGAATTTAGATGAAGTCCTTCATCATCGTCGTTCTGTACGGGTGTATGATAAAGAAAAACCAATAGATACGGAAAAGGTAAAACATTGTTTGGAACTGGCTACATTGGCTCCTAACAGTTCTGATATGCAATTATGGGAATTTTACCATATTACAGAACCTGAATTATTGGCAAAAATTTCAAGGGACTGCCTTGGTCAGAAAGCGGCTTCTACCGCTTCACAAATTGTCATTTTTGTGGTTCGGCGTGACTGGTACAAGAAACATGCGCGATTCGTACTCAATTTTGAACGGGAGAACATTCGTCGTTACAGTCCTAAAGAACGTCAGGCCAAACGTATTAAGGATCGGGAAATATATTACGGTATATTGATGCCTTTTGTTTATGCCCGGTTCTTCGGTATTCTCGGATTGCTCAGGAAATTGTTGGCTAATATAATCAGTATTTTCCGTCCTATGATGCTTGAAGTTTCCGAGAATGACATACGTGTGACAGCCCATAAATCCTGTGCGCTTGCCGCACAAACGTTTATGATTGCGATGGCAAACGAAGGCTATGACACGTGCCCTTTAGAAGGGCTGGACAGCCGTCGGCTAAAAAGGACATTGAAACTACCTCATGGTGCTGAAATAAACATGGCTATTCCTTGTGGGATACGGGATGGAAATAAAGGCATTTGGGGAGAACGTTGCAGAGTACCTTTTGAAGATGTTTATCGTAAACTTTAAGGCCTCCTTTTTTAAGGCTGGAATTTTCACTCACAAATAAAAAGTACAAATATCAAGTATAAGTGGTAGATGTTGTAGATGTTCGCATGAGCCGTTAATTCCCTATCTCGCAAAAATAAGTGACTTGTATCCATTGGCCATTCTGAAAGTGGATAAGTTGAAGGACGGCCCGATGGCTGTTGATGGTGAGGTTGGCGGTAATCTGCTCCGTGGAGAATGAGTGGTGAGCGTATTTGGCAGTGTGGTTGATGATCTTGTTGGCATACGTCTCTTTTCCTTCCTTTTCCCACGTGAAGATAGCGCGATCGAAATCTAGCGTGAAACGATCATGGAAGGTGTTTCCTTTCCATGTCTGACCCAAGGGCTTGACGCCTTGTGGAGTATCAACGCATTCTGTTATCCGGCAAGTGTTGTCGGATAAATGTAGGTGATAGACTTGGGCATGGGCTTGCGTGGCAAGCAGGAGCCATAGCGACAAGACGGGTAACAGGAGGATCGTCTTCATTTAATGGATAAGGGCAACCTGTCTCCATCGGTTGCCGGGCTAAAAATACAGAAGCGTGGAAACTATTGATATTACCGCATTGAGGCTCTCGACTGCCCTATCCATGTAATAAACAATAGCCCACGCCATGCTGTTATATCGTCCAGAGCGATTACTGGTAAATATAGCACCGACGTGAGCGTTCATTGTCTATTATCCATGGATATGAAATTGTCGAGATTTCAATGCGGGATAATATCTTTAAACGCTCTTCGTTAACTTATGTCCTCCTTCAGTGACCTACGCTTAGATATGAGGGATTATCGCAAATATAGGAAGAATAATTGATATCCGTATGCTATGTGGGGAGAAGTTTCCTCGCGGATTGACATTTTGACAAAATGTAAACGGAAGTCCGTGAGAGTCGATTATTTCGGGCGGATGTACGTCTCGCTTCCAAATACGCAAGAAAAAAACAGCAATTGTTTAGTAGACAGACAGATGTTGGAAAATGGCCTTTTATTCTAGCGAAATTAATTCATCGTAACTCATGGTTTGCCGGGTGTTTGGGCTATTCCATAAGGTTACGATAGGGTTATAATAAGGTTATAACGCCTTTCTCATTAGGTTATAACCCTATTCTTAGCTGCTTACGATGCCCAACGTGACCATATGTGTCGCCTAACGCGGCCTTTCGCGTTGGCTTTCGCGACCTATTGTGTGTGAAAAGGGGGGCTTTCGAGGGGTAAAAGGCGGTTTATGGGGATGCCTTTGGTGTTGTTTCGTGATTCTTGTTGATAGAGAATGTCACGGAATATAGCCTATATGAGTCAAAAAGATAGGGTAGTGTGTGTTTAGTTAACAAATAGAGTTTGTGATATATTTGACAGTGGAGGTTTAGCTTTTTATGTTAAATAAAATCTTATCCTCAAATGAACCAATGTGATTCATTCAAGGATAAGATTTTTATTTAAACCAGTTTTGATACCGGCATACGGTTGATGATTTTATAAATCTATATTCGCTCCAAATTGACCAACGCTAGCTGTTAATTGAACAGTCTCTAATGAGATTGTTAGGGTATATGTGTATTGTTGGTTCATCACCCAATTGCTTTTGTCATCTAAAACAATTGCTTTTGTGTTAGAAATCGTTTGGGCTGGATTAGTGTAAACGAGATCATAGGCTATTTCTATAGTCTTGCCTTTCATGTCTTGTGGGATCATAAGTAATGATTCTCCTATGCTGTCTGCGGTAGTACTTGCTATCTCTTTGCCATTAGTCTCTGAAACTGTATAATCATTTGTTGCTGCATCTTCGGTTGCCCATGTACCGGCAGTCAAATCTGCAGGAATTGTAAATGTACCTTTATTCTTGACTCCATTGATTTTTATACTTTTGACTTTAATAGTTACGCCAGAATAGGATGCTTCACCCAATTTTGCTTTAAACGAAATTTTGGAAAGTCCGTGCTGGAATACAAAAGGAACGCTTGTGGCATCTGTTGTGGTGTTTGTAATTCCATTGATTGCTGTTCCATTTTTATCATCTTTAGTGGCAGCCTTAACTGTTGACCACATGAAATCAACCTGTTCTGTAGCATCGTTCTTCACAGTAAAAGGAATTGCTGTTGCACCATCAGTTATTGTAGGGGCAGTTGTCAAATTCGGATAATAAGCTACAAATGAAACAGGGTTACCTTCTGGCCAATATTTCGTGTTGGTATAGGTCCAAGTGGAGCCATCTGTTGTACTAATAGTCTCATTACTCATGAAGTTTGCTTCGAAAGTTCCATCGCCATAATATGCTGACACTCCGAATTTATCATCCTTAGCAAAGGCTGATTTATCTAAAGCCTTCGTCTGTTTCCCCACATAAGTCCCGAAAGTAATCGCATTATCACTCTTAGACACTAATGTATCAATTTCATCTTCGCTTGAGCAGCCAGCCAATACTACTAGGCTTAATGCTGCAATGAATAAATTTGTCTTCATAACGCTTAGTCTTTTAATGTTGTTTTATGTTGTTACTATTTATTATTCTATATCTATGCGGGGAGCACGATATCTACTTCATCTCCCCAATTGTCTATACTTGCGTCGAATCCTCCTTCGCCGCCATTAGTTGCCGGCTTTACGTTTGGCAATTCCAGCGGAATATCCTCGGGAGTTTCCTCCTCGTCCGGATCGGCTCCGGTACCCAGCACCACTTTCACCTCTTTCGTCTCATTATTGATCGCAGCACGTGGAGCTATATCATATTGCTTCGTAATGACCGTCTTGTTATCGACCAATAAGATGGAGAGCGTAAGCAAATTACCGATCTCGTCCGTGGCCTTCGATGTGACGTTTGGTCTGCCGAGTGTCAAGTAAGAGCCGGATAAGATACCATCGGTCGTTGAGTTCTTGTGAAAAGTCTTTTCCGAGAAGTCAACGAGTTGCGTCGCTATGCTACTCCCAGTCTTACTGTTGGCTATCCAATATGTATCCGCCATCCCTTTAATCGATCCCCTCGCAGTCCGCACGTTGTGCAATCCTTTTATCTCTAAGGACAGATGGGTCGTGAAGATTACCTTCTCGGGCCGGCAAGCCAAGGAAAACTCCTTTCCCTCCTTAAGGTTCGCCCGTACCATCTCTTGCGTCACCTCAAAACCCTCCAATGTAGCTACCGCTAAAGGTTCCGGATCGTAGATCAGCCGCTCTCCCTCGGTGGGCGTGTACCAATCGCTTTCCGTCGTCTTCATCACGATCCGCAGGGTGCTGTATTGATCTTGACCCTCGATCGTGAGATAACTGTATTCTTCGGCCGCTTGGTTAAATACCACTACGTTATAGATCCCTTTCCTCAATCGCACCTCGTCACCCGTGACCATGTTGGTAAGGAAACGGCTTGGCTCCCCTCCATCGACCGGGTAAAAGAGCACGGTCATACCATCCGGGTCGATACCGCAAGGACCCCAATCTATGTCGAGGCGCACCGCGCAACGGTCTACATACTCGCCGATCATAGTCTCTTTCGAGCATCCCACCAATCCCATGACAAGCGAGATCAAGATGATAAATAACCGGCTCTCTCTCATCGGATACTCGTTTTCTTTAGCCCGTTGATATTGTTCGCGCTCCCTTTCCTTTCATTGCTTAGATTCAAGGAACTATCCTTCGATAGGAAAAACGGCGACAAGGTCAATTCCTTATGCTTCTCCGTATCCCCCTCAACCTCTACCGAACGGATCGTGGCGACATATAACGGGATCACCTCGTCTTGACATGCCTCCAGATCCTCTAGAGAGGAGATATATGCTTCCGCTTCCTCGAACTTCGACATATTACGAAAACCTATGTTTTTCGCGTCGTAATTGAAAACCAATACATTATATTTATCCGGTGGTAAGAACAGGGTGATGCCATTGGCGTTCCCATCCGTCTGTATCATCGGCCCGCCCTCCGACGGGTAGATACAATAGCGAAGTTTCTCCGGTACCGGGGAACCTGCTACCACGCTATCCCAACGAAGGGTGCAAGTGATGTAGCCCGTGCCTCTTTTCTCCGGTTCCTCAGATCTCTCGCAACTACATTCCAGCACCATGCCGATAATGAATAAAACCGCGATAGAGATCTTTAAGATAATACTTGTCTTATTGTACCTATACATTTTATTTATCTTTGAAAATCAATTATGATTGATCTTCTGGACGCAAATGTATAGGGAATGCTAAAGGGGAGAATTGTTATTTTTGTCCAAAGAGTTGCAAAAGTTGAGAGATTTTAAAAAAATCATTGAATATTATGTATTTTCATCCTTTAGAGAACGGACAGAGCGGGGAGATTGGCCGAAATTAGCCCTGCAGAAGTGCGAGAAGTTGGAAAGCGACTCAAAGCCATACTTGTAGCAAATCTCGGATATGGAAAGCTCTGTCATGATAAGGTCGTTATGAATGTCTTGGCATTTGCGTTTCAGCATCCATTGATAAGCGGGCTCTCCAAACGTATCCTTGAAGATACGGCGGAAGGTGGGTACGCTGTAGCCTCCCAATTGGGCGAAGGTCTCCACGTCTTTCGCCTTCTGGTAGTTCTGCATCACGAAATACTGGAAACTGTGGCTATACCGGTAAATCGGGGCGTAAAAGGCGGCTAGCTCCTTGATGGGGTAGTAGCAGTTCAGCAAGTAGACCATCTCCGAGCGTTTGGCTTGCATCAGTCCGGAGCATCTTAAATCATCGTTGAGGTAAAGCTTCATGCCCTCGATGAAGAGTTGTATCGGCGGGACCATCGTCATTACGATGGGCTGCTGGCGTTCGTTCTCCACGATGGAGATGCCTTTGTTGAAACGATTGTCGCATATGTTTTTCGGACGCTCGCTGAGATAGACGATACCTTCGGTGTAGTCGAGTTCCCTGCACTCCCCTTTCTAGCCGACTGG
>ENA-OQKN01000651-OQKN01000651.1-human-gut-metagenome-genome-assembly--contig:-NODE-651-length-32538-cov-5.229706_pt1 | contig 32538 bp, 27 predicted proteins | sample MGYA00242776_ERZ504794 | MGnify/ENA primary metagenome ERZ504794 (study PRJEB26092, sample SAMD00036434) | human gut metagenome | host: Homo sapiens | study: EMG produced TPA metagenomics assembly of... | reverse complement strand
GAGCCAATGAATCCTTATGAGAGAAGAATTATTCATTCTGCTCTTCAGGGAAATAAATTCGTAGAGACAGTAAGTGAGGTGAAGAACCATACCGTCACGTAGTTGTCAAATTAAAAAGATATTAAATCAGCAGTGAAAACAGTTCACAACTGAAATATAAAATGTTATTCTAGGTGAAAGCGTGAATAACACGTGATTGGCGTGTGCTTTCTTCTGGGATAACATTTTTTTTATAAGGAGGAATTATGGAAAAAACGATCGCTGCGATCTCAACTGCTATGAGTGCGTCCGGAATCGGGATCGTCCGTATCAGCGGAGATGAAGCAATGGATGTGATTTCCCGGATCTATCGTTCCAAAAACGGAAGGAAAAATATCAGGGAAGTACAGAGCCACACGATCCATTACGGTTTCATCTATGATGGAGAAGATGTGGTTGATGAAGTTCTGGTTATGATCATGAGAGGACCTCACACTTATACTGGTGAGGACACCGTAGAAATAGATTGTCATGGCGGAGTCTATGCCATGAAGAAGGTTCTGGAAACCGTGCTCAAAAACGGAGCCGTGATCGCAGAACCAGGAGAATTTACAAAGAGAGCTTTCTTAAACGGAAGGCTGGATCTGTCGCAGGCGGAGGCTGTCATGGATGTCATTCAGGCCAAAAACTCCATGGCACTCAAGAGCTCCGTAGAACAGCTCAAAGGCTCCGTACAGCGTGCCGTAAAAGAGATCCGGAGCAGACTGCTCTACCAGATCGCATATATAGAATCTGCCCTGGATGATCCGGAGCACTACGATCTCACCGGCTATCCACAGGAATTAAGAGTCATTGTGGATAAAGAGACCAAAGAGATCCAGGACCTGTTGAAAACTGCCGACGACGGAAGAATGATCCAGGAGGGGATCAAGACAGTTATCCTCGGTAAACCAAATGCCGGCAAATCTTCCCTCCTCAATTTCCTGGTAGGCGAAGACCGCGCGATCGTCACAGAGATCGAAGGCACAACGAGGGATATCCTGGAGGAATACATTTCTCTGAACGGAATTACACTTCGCGTGATCGATACCGCAGGAATCCGCGAAACCGAGGATGTAGTGGAAAAGATCGGAGTCGGCAAAGCCAAACAGATGGCAGAGGACGCAGACCTTATCCTGTATGTTGTAGATTCATCCAGACCACTTGACGAAAACGATGAAGAGATCATAGAATTACTTTCCGGAAGAAAAAGCATCGTGATCTACAACAAGACAGACCTTGAGCCGGTCGTAGATATGGAGAAAATAAAGCAGCGTACCGGAAGTCCGGTGATCCCTGTTTCTGTAGTGGAAGAAACAGGGATCCGTAAACTGGAAGATGAGATCAAGAACATGTTTTTCCAGGGAGAACTTTCTTTTAATGATGAAGTATACATCACAAATGCAAGACACAAAGCTGCACTGGAAGAAGCGAAAGAAAGCCTGGAACTTGTGAAGAACAGTATTGATATGAGAATGGCAGAAGATTTCTTTTCCATCGACCTTATGAATGCCTACGAAAGCCTCGGAAGGATCGTGGGAGAATCCGTAGGGGAGGATCTGGTCAATGAGATCTTCAGCAAATTCTGTACAGGAAAATAAACGCAATTTAGAAAAGAAGGGAAGATAAAAATGGAGGACAGAAGACTGGAGAAAAACTGTGATATCGTTGTAGTTGGAGCCGGTCATGCAGGATGTGAAGCAGCTCTTGCCTGTGCAAGACTGGGACTTGATACCGTAATGTTTACAGTCAGTGTGGACAGTATCGCACTGATGCCGTGTAACCCGAACGTAGGAGGCAGCTCCAAGGGACATCTGGTAAGAGAGCTGGATGCACTCGGCGGGGAAATGGGCAAAAATATTGACAAGACTTTTATTCAGTCCAAAATGCTGAACCAGTCCAAGGGACCTGCAGTTCACTCACTCAGAGCGCAGGCAGACAAACAGGCATACAGCACAGAGATGCGTAAGACTCTGGAAAACCAGTCAAACCTTACGATCAAACAGGGAGAAGTAACCAAACTTCTTGTAGAAGATGGAAAGATCACAGGTGTAAAATTATATTCAGGTGCAGTTTATCACTGCCAGGCGGTCGTACTCTGCACAGGAACTTACCTCAAGGCACGCTGTATTTATGGTGATGTCAGCAACTATACAGGTCCGAACGGACTGCAGGCGGCAAACTATCTGACGGATTCACTCAAGGAACTTGGAATCGAAATGTTCCGTTTCAAGACAGGAACACCGGCACGAATCGCAGGAAATACCATCGACTATTCCAAGATGGAAGAACAGTTTGGTGATAAGAGAGTTGTACCGTTCTCTTTTTTCACAGACCCGGAAAGCGTGCAGATCGAGCAAAAATCCTGCTGGCTTACCTACACAAACGAAAAAACACACGAGATCATTCGTGCAAACCTTGACCGTTCCCCTCTGTATTCCGGAATGATCGAGGGAACAGGACCGAGATACTGCCCGTCCATCGAGGACAAAGTAGTAAGATTTGCTGATAAGAAACGCCATCAGGTATTTATCGAGCCAGAAGGACTTTATACAAACGAGATGTATGTCGGTGGAATGTCAAGCTCCCTTCCTGAAGATGTTCAGGATGAGATGTACCACTCCGTACCGGGACTGGAGCATGCAAAGATCGTAAAGAACGCCTATGCGATCGAGTATGACTGCATCAATCCGCGGCAGCTTTATCCGACACTGGAATTCAAGAAGATCAAGGGACTTTTCAGCGGCGGACAGTTCAACGGAAGCTCAGGATATGAAGAAGCAGCTGCACAGGGACTGATCGCCGGAATCAATGCGGCTATGGAAGTTAAGGGACAGGAACAGCTGATCCTTGACCGTTCCGAGGCATATATCGGCGTTCTGATCGATGACCTTGTTACGAAAGAAAACCACGAACCATATCGTATGATGACAAGCCGTGCAGAATACCGTCTGCTTCTCAGACAGGATAATGCAGATTTACGTCTCCGCAAGAAAGGTTATCAGGTCGGTCTGATCGACGAGGAGACTTATCAGAAACTTCTTGAAAAAGAAGCAGCGATCGCAAGAGAAATTGAGCGAACAGAACATGCGACGATCGGAGGAAATCCGGAAGTGCAGAAGCTCCTTGAAGAAAAAGGAAGCACTCTTCTGAAATCCGGAACAACCATCGCAGAACTGATTCGCAGACCGGAACTCACTTATGAAGACCTTGCGCCGATCGACAAAGAACGTCCGGAACTTCCATGGGACGTAAAAGAACAGGTTGAGATCAATCTGAAATACGAAGGCTACATCAAGCGTCAGATGAAACAGGTAGAACAGTTCAAGAAACTGGAAGCAAAGAAGATCCCGGAGGACTTGGATTATGAAAAAGTCGGAAGCCTCCGTATTGAAGCAAGACAGAAACTGGAAGAATACCGCCCGGTATCTATCGGACAGGCGTCCAGAATTTCCGGCGTATCTCCGGCAGATATCTCTGTGCTTCTTGTATATCTGGAACAGTACAGACGAAATGCATAAAGAAGGAGCAGATCAATGGCATATGATTTAACAATACTGGAAGAAGGCTGCCAGGAACTTGGCATCACTCTCGATGAAGTCCAGAAAAAGCAGTTTACAGATTTTTACGAATATCTTGTAGAAAAAAATAAAGTCATGAACCTGACCGGTATCACAGAATTTCAGGAAGTGCTGGTAAAGCACTTCCTGGACAGCCTTGCCTGCGTAAAAGCAGTGGATATGAGCAAGGTAAACAGGATCATGGATATCGGAACAGGTGCAGGTTTTCCGGGCGTTCCGCTCAAGATCGCGTTCCCGCATCTGGAAGCCTGCCTTCTGGATTCTCTCAAAAAAAGAGTGAACTTCCTTGAGGAGACTTTCCAGCTTCTGAAACTGGAGAATATCACTGCGATCCACGGCAGAGCCGAAGAATTTGCCAAAAACAAAGCATACCGCGAAACTTATGATCTCTGTGTTTCCCGTGCGGTATCCAATCTGGCAACTTTATCAGAATACTGTCTTCCATATGTGAAGACAGGTGGATTTTTTATTTCCTATAAATCAGGTACTGTACAGGAAGAAGTAGAGCAGGCACAGAAAGCAGTCAAGATCCTCGGCGGCAGGATCCAGGATGTTGTCTATTTCCAGCTTCCGGATTCAGAGATCCAGCGCTCCCTCGTTGTGATCGAGAAGGTCAAAGCGACCCCGGGACGTTATCCACGCAAAGCGGGTACTCCGCTTAAAGAACCTTTGTCATAAATTATCCTGAATTTCTCAAATTCCTTTTCACAGAATCCTCACAGATTTATCCAATTTTTATCACAACTTTCTCATAGAATATTTCAAGGAGCGGATGTAAGATCCGCTCTGTAATAAAAGATGTTTCCGGGTACCCCCCTATCTCTGTTTCGCCCGGAAGCATCTTCTGTTTGTAAAGAAAAGGAGGAGAATTTTGTGATTGAAGTAAACAATTTGGTCAAACGTTATGGCGACCATACAGCAGTTGACCACCTTTCTTTTAAGATAGAGAAGGGAAAAATCTACGGCTTTCTCGGGCCGAACGGAGCTGGTAAATCAACGACTATGAACATGATTACCGGTTATATAGCATCTACGGAAGGAACGGTAACCATTGACGGTCATGACATACTGGAAGAACCGGAACAGGCAAAGAAATGTATCGGTTATCTGCCGGAAATTCCGCCTCTTTATTTCGATATGACAGTGCTCGAATATATGAATTTCGCCGCTGATCTCAAAAAAATCCCAAAAAACGAAAAGAAATCCATGGTTGAAGAAGTCATGGAGATGGTCAAGATCTCAGATATGCGTAACCGCCTGATCAAAAATCTGTCCAAAGGTTACAGACAGAGAGTTGGACTTGCACAGGCGATCCTAGGATATCCGGAAGTTATCATCCTGGATGAGCCGACAGTAGGACTTGACCCGAAGCAGATCATAGAGATCCGCGATCTGATCAAGAGCCTTAAAAAGAAACATACCGTTATCCTGAGTTCTCATATTCTTTCTGAGGTAAGTGCAGTATGTGATTATGTATTGATCATTTCTCATGGCAAACTGGTTGCCAGCGATACGCCGGATAACCTGGGGAAACTCGCGCAGGGTTCCAACAATCTGTCACTTCTTGTCAAAGGAGATAAGGACAAGATCCGTATTCTGCTTGGAGAGATCGAGGGGATCAAGGAGATCGCGATAAACGAAGCCAAGGATCAGGAAGGCTGGGAAGAGAAACTTTCCACAGAAGAAAGTACAGATATCCGTGAGGAAGTTTTCTTTAAGATGGCAGAACATCATTATCCGATCCTTGAAATGCAGTCCAAGAAAGTATCCCTCGAAGAGATCTTCCTGGAGCTGACCGAAGATGACAAGAAGAAAAAACCTGAGGAACCGGAGAAGGAGGGAGAAACGAAATGACAGCAGTATATAAGAGAGAGCTGAGAAGTTATCTCACATCTATGGTAGGATATTTGTTTATTTTCTTTATCCTGCTTCTTACAGGTATTTATTTTTCGGCCTATCAGCTGGCAGCAGCTTATCCGAAATTTGAATATACGTTAAGTGCGCTGACCTTTGTATTTCTGATCAGCGTTCCAATTCTGACCATGAGAGTTCTTGCAGAAGAACGGAAACAGAAGACAGACCAGCTGCTTCTGACAGCGCCGGTTTCTGTCGGCCAGATCGTTCTTGGTAAATATCTTGCACTGGTAACGATCTTTGCGATTCCGATGGTCATCATGTGCTTTTACCCACTTCTGATGTCAAAATTCGGAACAGTTTCTTTTGCAGGAGCCTATACAGGTATTCTGGGATTTTTTCTGCTTGGCTGTGCAAACCTTGCAATTGGTGTATTTGTATCTTCCCTGACTGAGAGTCAGGTTATTGCAGCAGTTCTTACCTTTGTATTTCTATTTGCATTTTATATGATGAACGGAATTTCCTCATTCTTTTCAGAGGGAGCTCTGTCTACCTGCATTACATTTGGACTTCTGATCCTTGCGGCAGCTCTGATCATTTATACGATGATCAAGAATCTGCTGATCTCGGCAGCAGTATGTGTGATCGGAGAGATCATTCTTGCGATTATATATGTGGTAAATTCTTCTTTCTTCTCAGGCGGGATCCAGAAGGTTCTGAATATCGTTAACCTGAGCAGCCATTTTGATAACTTTGCCAATTCGATCTTTGACATCAAGGGAATCCTGTATTTCGTGTCAGTGATCGCAGTTTGTCTTTTCCTGACCGTACAGTCTATTGCGAAGAGACGTTGGAATTAAGGAGGCGAGAAAGATGAAACTGAAGGAAAAGTTTAACAAAAAAGACGGGCAGAACAAGAAAGAAAAGAAGCCGTTAAAGCAGAGGATTAAAGAATCCATGAATGGAAAATATCTGAAAAACGGTTCCTATAGTGTTGTGATCAGTGCGATTTTTATTGTGATCGTAATTGTGATCAATATGATCGTCGGATCTCTGCCATCCAAATATACAGAGTTTGATGTAAGCTCACAGAAGCTTTATAGTATCGGCGATGAGACGAAAGCTTATCTCAAGAAGCTGGACAAGGATATCACGATCTATCAGGTTGTCCAGAGTGGTTCTGAGGATGAGACATTAAAGAGACTTCTGGAAAAATATGCGGAAGAATCTTCGCATATTAAAGTTGAGACAAAAGACCCTGTTGTAAATCCGAAATTTACTTCTCAGTATACAAGTGATGATGTTTCTGCAAACAGCCTGATCGTTGTATGCGGTGACAGAAGCAAAGTCGTATCTTACGATACGATCTACCAGTCCTCCATGGACTATAACACTTACAGTTATACAACAACAGGATTCGACGGCGAAGGACAGATCGACAGCGCGATCTCTTATGTAACATCCGAAAATCTTCCGATCCTGTACACACTCGACGGACATGGAGAGAAGGAACTCGATTCTACCTTAAAAGAAGATATCGAGAAAGCGAATATCGATATCCAGTCCCTGAATCTTCTGACAGAAGAGAGCGTGCCGGATGATGCAGCCTGCCTGCTGATCAACGCACCGACAAGTGATATTTCCGAGACAGAAAAAGATGCGATCATCGAGTATCTGGAAAACGGCGGCAAGGCTATGATCTTCTCTGATTATACGGAAGAATCCATGACAAACTTTGACGCTGTACTTGCAAATTACGGCGTAGAGAGAACAGAGGGAATCGTGATTGAGGGAGATTCCCAGCATTACGCACAGATGCCATATTATCTGGTTCCGACAGTTAACAGCACAGATGCGATCACAGATTTTGCTTCCAAGGGATATTATGTGCTGATGCCTACAGCACAGGGTATCCAGAAAACAGATGATGTGAGAGATACGGTAACGATCAACAGTCTTCTTACTACATCAGACAGTGCATATTCCAAGGTGGATGTAAACAGTGGAAGCATTGAGGAAACAGATGACGATATCAAGGGACCATTTGACCTAGGTGTAAGCATCACAGAATCTCTGGATGATGACAAAGAAACACAGATCGTTTATTATGCTTCCTCCAATCTGATGGACAGCCAGATCAATCAGATGGTATCCGGTGGAAATGAGCAGATGATCATGGAATCCTTAAGCTGGATGTGCAGCTCCGATGAAACTTCTACGATTTCTGTTTCGGCAAAAGACCTCCAGGTTTCTTACCTGACTCTGACTGCCTATGATGCAAGTTTCTGGAAGATCATTATCATGGGTCTGATTCCGGTTGCATTTCTGGTGATCGGCTTCGGCGTATGGCTGAAAAGGAGAAAAGCATAATGAAAAAAAAGACAATAAAACTTGTCTCTGCTGTAGTTGCACTTGGCGTGGTGTCCGGAGCTTATGTGGGCGTAAATTCGTATGTTTCTTCTCAGGAAAAGAAAGAATCTGAGGAAGAGGACACAAGTGTTGAACTGACCAGCCTGTCTACAGATGATATTACTTCGGTTGCATTCACAGCAGGACAGGACAATGTAGAATTTGACAAAAAAGACGACGCCTGGTCGGAAAAAAGCGATGCGGATTTCCCGGTGGATCAGGATACTGTAAATACTGCAGTGGGAGGGATCGCATCCCTCTCTGCTGCACAGGAAATCTCTGATGTGGAGGATTTAAGTGAATATGATCTGGATTCTCCACAGAATGAGATCAAACTTACGACAGATGACGGAGATACAGTACTTCAGATCGGTATGGAGAATGAATCCACCAGCCAGTATTATGTGAAGAAAAGCGATGATGACAAGAATGTATATCTGGTAGACAGCTCCGCAGTGGAGCCATTCATGGGAACTCTGTATGATTTTGCAGAGAGCGGAACTTTCCCGTCTGTGACTTCCTCAACGATCACAGAGGTCAAGGTTGACAAAGAAGACGGTTATGAACTGACCCAGGATCCGGACAATCTCTTCTGGAATATATCAGATGGCAAGACTTCAGAAAGGGCAGACACTGATAAAGCCGGAACAGTGACTTCAGCAATCGGTTCACTGTCATATGACAGCTTTGTGGATTACAACTGCACAGATGATTCCAAGTATGGATTTGACGATCCATATGCAGTGATCACAGCGAAGTATACAGAGGATGCGGATTCTTCTGACACAGAGGACGATTCCGAGGAAGAAGAGACAAAGACAGTCACAGTCGACAAAGAAATCACTATCTATGTCGGTGATGAAACAGGCAGTGACCGCTATGTAAAAGTAGACGACAGCAAAGAAGTCTACACGATCACAGAGGATTCCCTGACAGACATCCTTGACAGCACAGTATCTGATTTCTACAGTCTTTCTGTAAATTATCTCTCTGTCAACAGCCTGGATTCTCTGGAAGTAAAAACTCCAAACGGCGACCATACAGTGACAGTAACACGAGAGACGACGAAAGACAGTGATGATGAGGAAGCAGAGGAGACAACAACCGTTTCCTACAAACTGGATGGAGCAGATTTGGATGAGACAACATTCACAACCTTCTACAATAAACTCATCAACATGACTGCCCAGCAGCGTCTCACCGAAGACTATACCCCAGAAGGCGATCCTGCATACACCTTCGTATTCAAAGACACAGACGGCAACGAGACTACCGCAGAGTACTACGAATACGACACAAACTTCTATGCAGCAGTTGTCGGAGATAAGGTTTATCTGGTAAACAAGATGAACATTCGAGATATGGATGAGGCATATCAGAAAGTGATAAATCAGGATAAAGAAACTGATTCTGAAGAAGAATAAAAAGACAGCCCGGATTGATAGGAACACTATCAATCCGGGCTGTTTTTATGTCAGCACTTAACGAACATTACTGAAGGACCATTTGCTGAATGGACCATATATGTTCTTTCCACCTACGATTTTGTAGGCTCTTATTCTCATTCCAATTTTGTCGTAACTGGAAAAGCTTTCGCCGTAGCTGTTTTTTTTGGTAAATTTTGAATAGGTAAGGACATTTCCATATTCATATCCGCGAATCTGCACCTGATATCCGGCAGCACCTTTAATCTTATTCCATGTTGTTCCGTAAGTGACACCATTTCCACCGGTTGCACTGAGGTTTTTCCAGAAACGGACACCTGACTGAACCGGAGTACCCAGTCCATTATTGGAGACTGCCTTTCTGACACCCTGAATTCGGTTGCTGGCATTACTGTAAACACGCTTTTTGCCATACTGGCGGAAGGCTCTTACAGAGTAGGTATACCTGCTACCTGTTTTTGCTTTTTTGTCCAGGTAGGCAAGGCTTCTGCTGCCCTTTACACCGCCGATACATTTGTTGTTTCGATAGATCACGTATCCGGAAGCATTCGAAATACGTGTCCAGTTAAGATACATACCACTGCTGGTACTTCTGGCAGTTTTTAATCGCGGGGCAGAAACCCTGACGGTGGCTTGTGAAGTAACCGGAACACAGAGAACCATCATACAGGCTGCGATAAGAACTGCGAATAACTTTCTGAAATTTTTCTTCTTCATAGTCATTCCTCCTTGATTTTGATAACTTCATTTTACCTTTTTTGATGTATTTCGACAATAACAAAATTTTTTGTAAAATCCCCTTGATATTCGTGGTCCCTTATGACCCGAGTTGTCCCTGACATAAAAAAAGTTCTACCCTGGTCAAAATTTCTCTTACAAGTGCTCTGGAACTAATTTTAGGCCGATGCTATCATATATATATCAGGAAAAACAAGAAAGGATGTAGTGACATGGGAGAAAAAACATACAGGAATTAAGAGAAGAATTCTACTTTGATCTGTTTGAGCAGATGTTTGAAAAAGACAGAGAAAAACTCCGTATTTATTACAGCAAAGAATGCCCGACAGTTTCTTTTGTGTATGAAACGAAGAAATGACAGAAGAAGAACTGGAAAAATATATTGTCAGGAAAGACGATGAAGTTACACGGATACTTTTTGCATACGAGATAAATGCTGAAGGAAATATGGAATGACATAAAATAACCAAAGATATGGCTTCAAAATGGAAAAAAGACCTGAATGATGTAACAGACCTTCCAGAAAAATAGTAGAACAGGAGAAAAGCAATGGATACATCAGAACTTGCAAGACGAATGAAAAAATATGAGGCAGTACCCAAAAACGTATTAATGAGAAGAACACCTGTAATTATGAGGCTGGATGGCAGGGCATTTCACACTTTTACCAGAAATTTTGTGAAACCGTTTGATGAAGTTCTGATGAAAGCCATGCAGGATACCATGAAGTACCTGTGTGAAAATATTCAGGGATGTGTTCTTGGCTATACACAGTCGGATGAGATAACACTGGTTCTCACAGACTATAAAAAATTTACGTCAGAGTCCTGGTTTGATTATGAAGTGCAGAAAATGTGCAGCATTGCAGCAGGCATGGCGACTCTGGAATTTAACCGCAAAATGCAGATGTATTCCAGAACATATGCCGACACCGCATCAGATGAAAAAGAAGAAAAGCAGGCAGAAATCTATGCGAAAGCAGCCAGCAACGGCGCAATGTTTGACTGCCGCGTATTCAATCTACCAAAAGAAGAAGTGGCGAATAATCTTTACTGGCGTCAGCTGGATGCCATGAGAAACTCAATCCAGATGCTTGGACAGGCAAATTTCCTCCATAAAGAACTACAGCACAAAAACTGCCGCCAGATTAAAGAGATGTTACTAATACAGAAAGGACTTTCCTGGGATGACCTTCCTTCACAGTTTCAGAAAGGGAGCTGTTGTATCAAGGGAACTTATGATTTCGAAGAATTTTATGATTTGGAAACTCTCTCTGCCGAACCGGGAACGGTGAGAATGCATTGGTTGATTGACAAGGATATCCCGGTTTTTAAGGACGAAGGAAGAGAGTATGTGAACAGCAGAGTTTTTATTGGGGAGGAGACAAAATGATATTTAAAGAATTTAGCAAAAAAATTCGAGAACATTTTAATGAGATGGCAGAAGGCTCAAAAAGATTATTTGAGGTCGAATTCGATTATGAAGAAATGAAGAATCTCTATCTCAATTCTTATCCTGAAGGCTCAAATGAAATTTATCGAAAAAGAAGAGAATTTGATTGCAGCAGCTGCGAAAAGTTTATTCGTGACATTGGTAATGTAGTTGCAATAAAAAACGGGCAGTTACATACAATCTGGGAGCCTGACATCGAAGATGGTGTCTATTCTGTAGTGGCAAAAGCGTTGGATTGGTATATTCGAGAAAAGAAAGTAAAAGGAGTATATCTTAGAAAAGCAGAAAGAATCGGGACTCCCGTAAACAGAAAAATCTTTCCGTCCGGTGAAATTGAACAGTATTCTCACTTATTTGTGGAGCTTCCGGAAATCTGTAAATATACAGGCACAGGAACCAGTTCATTTGAAAGAGAAAAAGCAGCCTTCAGAGATACAAGGAATGTATTTAAACGTTCACTTGATGAGATTGATTCAGAAGCAATAGAGATAGTATTGGAATTGATCAGCCAGAATTCTTTGTATAAAGGAGCCGAATGGAAGAACGCTCTTCAGGAGTTAAAAACCTATAAAAAAGAATACGACCAGTTGCAGTCAGAAAGAGAAAAAGAACTTTGGAGCTGGGAAAAATCAATTGATGCCGGAATGACAGTTGGACGTATCAGAAATCGCAGCATGGGGACATTACTTGTCGATCTGTCCGAAGGAATGGACCTGGATCTGGCTGTTAAGAAATATGAACAGCTTGTAGCTCCGGCAAATTATAAAAGACCGAAAGCAATTTTTACAAAGAAAATGCTGGAAGATGCAAAGAAAACGATCACAGAACTTGGTTATATGGATGCATTGCAGAGAAGATTTGCGACTCTCGATGATATCACAGTAAATAATATTCTGTTTTCCAACAAAGACGCTGCAAAAAGAATCTCCGGTGCAGATGATCTGTTTGGAGAGATGGAAAAAGATGTCGCAATTAATCCTAAAAAATTCTCTAAGATAGAAGAAATTAGTGTCAGAGACTTTATTAATAATGTTCTTCCTACAGCAAAAGAACTTGAAGTGTTTCTAGAAAACAAACATGAGAGAAACATGGTATCACTAATTGCTCCGGAGAATAAAGAAGCGAAAACAATGTTCAAATGGAATAATCCATTCTCTTGGGCTTACACGGGTAATATTACTGATTCAGATATAACTCAGAGGGTAATTAATGCAGGTGGAAGAGTTGACGGTTGCTTAAGATTCTCACATAGCTGGAATTATCCAGGTATGAGAAACGCATCTTTGATGGATTTACATGTATTTATGCCAGGATCCAATCAAGAAGTGATATATAAAAATGGGAAAGAAATACATGATAATTATGGAAATGGTAACAGAGTAGGTTGGAATAATAGAAAAGAATATTTTTCCGGTGGTGTACAAGATGTTGATTATACACCGCCGGCACCAAATGGATATATTCCAGTTGAAAACACAACGTTTCCAAGTATAGATAGGCTCAAAGAGGGTATTTATACTTTTAAAATTCATAATTGGTCATATAGAACTCCAACTCAGGGTGGATTCAAAGCAGAATTAGCATTTAACGGAGAAGTATATAGATTTGTTCATAAAGAACCGCTTAAAAATAAGGAATGGGTTACTATAGCGAAACTTGAATTAAAGAATGGTCGTTTCAATATCATTGAAATGGCAGAAACAGATAATGATCCAAAGGATATGTGGGGACTTAGAACTAACCAATTCGTTCCTGTATCAGTAATGTGTTACTCTCCAAACTATTGGGATGAGCAGCAGGGAATTGGTCATCAGCATTTATTCTTTATGCTTAAAGATTGTGTAAATCCAGAAGAACCAAATGGATATTACAATGAATTCCTTAAACCGGAATTAGAGCAGCACAGAAGAGTGTTTGAAGCACTTGGTGCCAAAGCACATGTGAAAGATACAGACGATCAGCTCTCAGGAGTAGGATTTTCTCTTACCCGAAGAAATGATCTGGTTGTTAAGGTAAAGGGAGCAACAGAAAGAGTATTAAGAGTTAAATTCTAACATTCAGCAATAAGAAAAGGAGTAGAAAAAAATGGTATTAACAAATATTTTTGAAAAAGCTACAAAAGAAAAATATCGCTTTCCGTTTAAAGGACAGGTTTCCGTAGAAGATTTATGGGATCTTAAACTGCAGGACCTTGATTCCATATTTAAAACGTTAAACAGAGAGAAAAAAGCCGCAAATGAAGAAAGTCTTCTCGAAGAAAAAACAGCAGCCGACGTTGAACTGGAACAGAAGATCCAGATCGTCAGATTTATCGTCAAGTATAAACAGGATGAAGTAGCAGAAAAGCTCGCCGCAAAAGCAAATAAAGAACATAACCAGAAGATTCTGGAAATCATTGAGCGAAAACAGGATGCAGTATTAGAAAACATGAGCATTGAGGAACTTACGGCACAGCTTAAATAATAGGGGGCAATCAGGTAAGAACAGCTCCCACTTTAAAACTTGAAAGATTTAAAGTGGGAGTCTGTCACCCACATTGTACCTGCAAATTACAGACAAAATATTCTCCCTGTTTCTTGGATATGTAACTTTCTATAGGATATGCTTTATTTTTTATTATTATCTTTTGGTCCAGAAACAGGGAAAGTGTCTCTATTTCTTTTTTCAGATTTGTACTCTCTGTCATTGCCATTTTATTCCGTATAATCGGGGACATTTGAAGAGTGGATTTTTCGATGTCGTTTAATTTTTTTCCTTTTTTCTCAACGCTCTCTTTTATTCTTTCAATTTGCAAATCACGTGTAACAAATCCCAGATGCTGGTCTTCTTCAAAATCATCCATATAGACTGCAAGTGAATTTTTATGTTTCACGGAATCCTGAAGCTGTTCCAGCAGATGAAAAATTACATCTTCGCCTCCGACAGACTGTTTAATATCGAGTATCCAGGAACTGAACCTTTTGTTGTTTTCATCAATAACCAGAATTAAAATATCAACCTTTTTAGCACCATTATTATCTATAAAAGGTGGTTTATATTCACTGCCGATAATGCCATACTGCTCATCCTGAACAACATAGCTGATAATAACACGGTCTTTTGTCTTATCTTCATCAATAGTTATTTTTCTTGATTTCGGTATCTGGTATAAAGTTCCTGTTTTGATAAGTTCGTCTGGCTTTAGATACTTGCATTTAAACTTCATCTTCCAACCCCATAGCAATTTTCGCTTCTTCAAACAAATTCATTGTACTGTCATTAAACAAGCTGAAATCATATCCCGTGTAGGGAACCTTTCGAAATAGCAATTCTTCTACAATACTGCTTCCATCTCCCTGATTGGTAAACTGGTATACATGCATTTTAGAAGAGTTCAAAAGATCCTCTTTTTCCAGAGAAATTCCTTTCTTTGCTAATTCCTTCTGTGCTGTTTCTAAATTAATCTCTCCATGCGAAAGGAGTTGCAGATTATTAATCTTGGTTGCCATAGTGTCACTATGTGTACTGATAATCAGTCGGATTCCTTTATTATTCAATCGATTAAGCAGCTTTACCATTTCTATCTGTTTCAACGGATGAAGGCTTGTCTCTATTTCGTCATAAAAAATATAATCAATATCAGAGGAATCTGTCAGTGCTTTTATAATCGGAACTATTTCATTAACCATAGATGAAGCAATATAGATAGGAATTTCTTTCTGCTGATCCTTTGGAATATACATGGTTATGTCTTTCTGTTCATTAAGGGTTCCATCTATTAAATGCTCAAATATAAACTGAATCAATGCACTATTTTTCTTTGCCGTTCTTTCAGCATAATTATGCTGCAGCAAAAAAGTCAAAAAATCACCTACTGGTTGTGTAATACCACTTGGATACGACCTGCCTTCTTCAATTTCTTTGTCTCTTATATTTGCAAAGAAACTCTTATATAAAAGTAATAATCCCATTCTTGAGGCTGGTAAAAATAATATGTTAGGACTTTTAAAACGACTTCCTCCCACAATTTCTGCTAGTATATGGCCCAGTTCTAATGATTTGGCTATATTCGGTGAGATTCCATTAGAAAATCTTGAAATTCTCGTAGCATTTTTAATCCCTTTTATGCCATTTCGAGAAACAATTCCTCTATATGCGTTTTCATGATCCATAAACAGTTCTGCCAGCTCATCCTGATCCAATAATTTTTCTTTAGAGAAATATTCCACTGTTCTTTCTGTGAAGAAATATATATCATATGAAATATCATCTATTTCTTCAAATTCAACAAAAATATCTTCTATGGGAATTTGTGCACTAAAAGTTTTTTCAACTATTTTTTCCTTGTTTTTCCTCAGACTTTCGTTCAGCCACTCATTTAATTTTCGAATCTCATCTTTCCCAACATGATATCCATCAATATGTTCAATATTCGGCAAGGCAAATCCAGGAGATGTTTCTGATGCAAATTTAATGACTCCATAAATTAATTCCATCAGCTGAGTTTTTCCACTGTTATTATTACCCACGAACACTGTGAAATTGCCGATATTCACTCGTGCCTCTTTTATTTTCCCGAAGTTTTTCACATTAATATATATTTCCATTTCACTCTCATCTCTCTTCTCTGCTGATTAGCTGAAAAATTATCATATTTTCTTACTATGCGTATATATAGTTTATGCTGATTCTTGTATTTTAGAACTTGAATTTTTTATATAGAACCAGTTTATCATTAATTTTTAACCCAGTAAAGCTAACATTTATAGATATAGGAAGATAGGGAATAGATTAAGGATATGCTTCTTCAGCTTTTGCTTTGAGCAGTGATAATAAAGTATAGAAAGTATAATTTTGTCGAAAATTGCAAAAAATAAAATCACAACTAAAAATATGAGATTTTATCTCAAAAATAGTTAAGAAAATTTAGAAATGAAATATAATAAGAATATAGGCAAGAAGTTTGAAAAATGGAGGTAAACAAGATGTTATGCCAATTTACAGTAAAAAATTTCAAGAGTATACGAGATGAGATAACATTTGACATGCAGGCTGCCGCCATTTCTGAGCATGAAGATAGAATTATAAAAGATGCAGATGGAGAGTTATATTTACCGGTATCTTCTGTATATGGACCGAATGGCGGTGGAAAATCCAATGTTCTTGAAGCCTTGCATAGTCTGGTTACAAAAGTACTGAGACCATTATATGCGACAAGCAATAATGAAGATATTGCAATGAAAATGAAAAAGCTTGTGATAGAGCCATTTGCTTTTGATAAAAAAACAAGAAATGAACCGACAGAATTTGAGTTGTTTTTCAGAACGCCACTGGCAGAGTATCGATATGAATTGAATGTTAAAAAAGAAGTGGTCGAATACGAAAGGCTGGATTGCATAAAATTAGAGACGGGACGGAAATCAGCACTTTTTGAACGAGATGAAGATGAAATTACTTTAAAAGGCGCATTTGCAAGATTAAAAAGCAGTGATGAATTATCAGATACATTGCCACTGTTGTCATATTTTGGAATCACTTATAGTAAAAACGAAGTGGTACAGAATGTACTTGGCTGGTTTGATGAAGAAATTCATTTTCTGAATTATGGAAATCCCATGCAGGAATTGCGAATGGCTGTCTCGAAGTCGGAGGATGTAAAAAGACTGATGCTTCAAATGATTCAGGAAATGGATTTAGATATTGTAGATTTTCGTGTAGAAAAAAAGGAAAATGATCGGATTGAAGTGTTTACAAAACACATAGTAGATGAGTATGAAGCAGAACTGAATTTACTTGACGAATCCAGCGGAACAAAGAAATTATTTGGTCTGCTTCCTTTTATTGCGAAGAGTTTATTAAGAGGAACAACACTTGTAATTGATGAACTGGATGCAAAGATCCATCCGGTATTACTTAAATATCTTATTATGACGTTCAGTGATATGGAAAAGAATAAAAAAGGAGCACAGCTGATTTTTACATCGCATGATTTATCAACTATGAACAGTGAAGTATTCAGAAGAGATGAAATCTGGTTTGTAGCTAAGGGAAACCGTCAAAACTCAAAATTATATTCGCTTGTAGAATTTAAAAATGGAAAAGGTGAATCTGTACGTAAGGATGCTAAGTTCAACAAACAATATCTGGAAGGAAAATACGGCGCAGATCCTTACCTTAGAAAGATTATAGATTGGGGGACGGTGAATGGCTAAAAAAGGCAGAAAAGAAAGAGATACCTGGAAGAAGAAACGTCGGCAGGAATATCTGGAATGAAAGTGTACGAGATAGTGGAAGAATTGGCGAAGTATTTGCCGGAGGAGATACGAAAACAATTTAGGAAACGATAAACTATAGAAAAAAGATAAGAACTATTGAACAGGCTTGTCTTGAATGACAGAAGAAATAGACGGTGTAAGGTATATTTTATTTTATGTTGTATAAAGCAGTGAAAGTGGATTTGTTGAGGTCCTTCTTTCGTCGAAAATATTGCAATAATACGGAACTGGATGATATAATTGAGAAAAAGAATTTGGGGGAGGGTGCTTAAGTGACACAATATGAGAAAAAAAAGTTATTAAAAGCTTGGATAAAAAAAATTCCCAAAAAAGGAAAATCAGTAGTATTTGAGGGGAGTAAGATTCCAAATAAGAGTGGAATGCGTATTCATATATATCTTAGAGAGCCAGATATGAGAATATGTACAACATTTGTGGATGAGAAAACATATAAATTATTTCCGGAGAATAATAATCTTGAGAAATGGTTTGTACAGACACCAGACCAAGCTGAAAAGTGTAAGCAGGAATTTCAGGGAATTTCTTCGAAGTCGAAGGAAGATTATATGGGAAAGGGAAGAAAAGAGACTGTTAAAAAAAATGCAAAAGATTACGACATTGATGGGATAATTCGATATTTAGAAGATGAATGGGGAGCTGGTATAGAAATGAGTGAAGAAACTAAAAGTATTGATACAGGTAATACGGAATCTACAAAAGATCAAATCAAAAATTTAATCCAAAACGGTGCAACCCAAATCATCCTCACCGGTGCGCCAGGAACTGGGAAAACTCGTATGGCAAAAGAAATTGCAGGTTCACATTACAAACTCGTCCAGTTCCATCCATCCTATGATTATACAGACTTCGTAGAAGGACTCCGCCCAGTAGAGGAAGAGGGAAAGATGGTTTTCCGCAAAGTAGATGGCATTTTCAAAGAATTCTGTCGCAAAGTAGTAGAGGAAGGCAAAAAAGATGAGAAATACTTCTTCCTGATTGATGAAATCAACAGAGCGGATTTATCAAAAGTCTTCGGAGAATTAATGTTTTGTCTGGAAACTGATAAACGTGGAGAAGACAATGCCATCCAGACACAGTACCAGAATCTCCCGACATATGATGTAAAAGAAAAGAAATATTATGGAGAGGATGATTCTAAAGATGTTTTTAAAGACGGATTCTATATTCCCAAAAATGTAATCATTATCGGAACCATGAATGACATTGACCGTTCCGTAGAAAGCATGGATTTTGCACTCCGCCGTAGATTCATCTGGAAAGAAATCGTTGTCAATAAGGAAATGTTAGAAGCCTCTTTAACAGATATTATTAAAATAGAAAATAAGGAAATGTTAGAAGCCTCTTTAACAGATATTATTAAAATAGAAAATCCGGAAGGTGTCGCTGCAGAACTTGCAGGACGTATTAATGATTTAAATGAAAATCAGCTGAAGGAAAAATTGGGTAAACACTATTACATAAGCCAGGGTCAGTTTGCTAATTTGCCGGGAAATATAATTAAGACAGCGGTTAAGGCAGGAAAAAAGGTAAAAGAAAAAGGCAAAGAAGCCGAAGTAGAAGCAATCGCAAAATCACTGCTAGAAGCTGTATGGAATCTGCGCCTGAACTCCCTTTTATACGAATATATTCGCGGCGAGGGTAATGAAGAGAACTTTGTAAAATCTTGTCATGAAACACTTTTTGTTCCTTCAAGGTCCCAAGAACAGCCAGAGGAAAATAGCCAATTATGAGCGAACTAATCACACTAAAAGACTACAGCGAATTACCAAACAACCTACAATCCGATTCAGACGAAGCAGAAAAACTGCGGAACTGTCTGCTGAATCTTTCAGCCGATCAGGTTCTGTCCATTCCGGAGATGACCGAAACAGAGAAAGACTCTTTTCGTATTCTTACAAACTTCAATGGAAAATACTGGACCCAGAACTACATAGGGCTTCTTCAGATTGAAGAAAAGAACGTTTTTATCGGCAGCAGGTTTGATGACGAGTCTTTTTTCTTTACGCAGTACATACTCGACCGAGCACTGGGAATGAATATAAATATCCTCCAGAATATGGACCCGGGAGTAGGCAGCGGCGACATTCTGGAGCAGCTTCTGGCGTTTGTATTTGCGGCACAGATCGAACGTGCATATCGAAAAGGTCTGTATCGAAGATACCGCACCTACGAATGCAATGATTCCAAAGTAAAAGGGAAAATAGACATTACACGGCATATCCGTCTGAACCCGCTCAACAACGGCAAAATCGCGTATTCCTACAGAGAATATACGGCAGATAATGACGTAAACAAAATGATTTTTACGGCGTATACATACCTTCAGAAACGACATCCGAATATTATGAAAAACCTCGAAAAAAAGAGAAAAACGGTTGGTGAATGTATCACGCAGTTCCGCAATATCATGCAGCCTGCATCCAGACAGGAAGCACAGAAACTTGTCCAGCGCGAGCGCAGAAAGATCACCCATTCCATATACCATGACTGGGAAGAAGTACGCAAGACAGCAATCCTGATCCTGCGGCACATGGGGATTTTTGTTAGAGATGCACAGGCAGAAAAAACGATTCACGGCGTCTTGATTAATATGAACTGGGTATGGGAACAGTATCTGCAAAGTATTCTGGAAGATGAAATAAAAGGCAAAGGATATACTTTCCAGCCACAGGACGAAAAAAATATATTCATACGGAATAAAAATCCGCTGCACACATTAAAACCGGATCTGTGCATTTACAAAGATGAAAAATCTGCGCTGATCCTGGATGCGAAATATAAAAATGCCTGGAGTGATGCTGTCCAGAACAAAAATGGCAATTTTGATGAAAGAGTAAGAGAAGACTACTTTCAGATATTGGCATATATGTACGGATTCAGATGCAACAAAGCAGGAATCTTCTGTCCGTGTTCAGCCTCAAATTCTTCTCACAGCGAACATGAATATTACGAATACACAATAACAAAAGACAGAGAAAAAGAGAAGTTTTATCTTCTGCCCCTGTATATACCGCACAGTCAAGAAAGTAAAAATAATAGCTTCAAATCCTTCAAAGAAGTAATGGAAAAAACAAACGAACCAAAATTTAAAGAACAGGTAAAAAATATTCTGGAAATATCTTGATATTTTTTTACCCATATGACCTGATTCCTCCCCGGAATATATGAAATCTGTCCTGATGCAAAAAAGTTTTACCCTGAAAAAACTTTTTTCTGCAAACCCTTGGACCTGTTTGTTGGCGAATGTTATACTTATAGCGAACAATAAAACAGAGTAGATTTCAAATGTTTGGGGAGGATTTTTTTTATGAGAGAAGAATATTTAGCAGAAGAAATGAACGAGCGTGATGACTTATTTGAGGACATCCCGGACGACGAACTGGAAGAAGTGGAAAGAGAGGCAAGAGAGCTGCGCAGCTGGTTCGAAAATCCCGATATGTGGGCGGGAAAATCTGTCCATGATTACCTGGAAGACAGATGGAACGAAGAACCTGTCGCTATTGATGCCGAAGAAGACTACTGGAACGAAGAACCTGTCGAGGATGACGATATGGAAGACAGTTGGGATGAATCTTCCATCGCAGCTGATGACGAGGAAGACTACTGGGATGAAGAAGTTATTGAGGATAACGATATGGAAGACAATTGGGACGAATCCTCTGTCGCTGCTGAAGATGAGGACATTGATGATTCAGACGAGGATATCTTCACAGATGAGTTCGATTATGATGATGATTCCCTTTTGAATCTTATAAGCGAAGAACCTGACGAATCCAATGAAGAGATGTTCGAAGATGAGGATGATGAAACATTATGGAAGTCTGATGAAGAGGGCGTAATCGAGATGGATCTGGATGATCCGGATGTGTTTGCATTTCTCTACATGTTTTATATGGAACATGCAGATTGCACCGGCTGTAAAATGCAGGAAGGTGATGAAATATGATATATATAACGGGCGACTGCCACCAGGATTTTGAAAGATTCAATCTAGATGTTTTTCCAGAATAAAAAGAAATGACCAAGGATGATTGTGTGATCATCTGTGGTGACTTTGGCGGTGTCTGGAATAGAAACGAAGAAAGCAGCAGAGAAGCAAAGCTCATGGACTGGCTGGAGAACAGACCATTTACAACATTATTTGTGGATGGGAATCACGAGAATTTTGACCGGCTTTATGCTTATCCGGTCGAAAAATGGCACGGGGGCAAGGTTCATAAGATACGGCCGTCCGTCATTCATCTGATGCGTGGACAGGTGTTTGAAATTGATGGGAAAAGCATATTTGCATTTGGCGGAGCCAGTAGCCATGATATTGCCGGAGGCATCCTTGAACCAGATGATCCCGATTTTAAGAAAAAGAAGAAATTGGATCAGGGCTGGTATCCATACCGGGTAAATCATGTGAGCTGGTGGAAGCAGGAACTTCCATCCGAAGAAGAGATGCAGGAAGGAATCGAGAACCTGGCAGCACATGATAACAAAGTGGATTTTATTGTAACACATTGCTGTGCATCGAGTACGCAAACCTTACTTGGAGGCGGGTTGTACAAGACGGATATTCTTACAGAATATCACGAAAAAATCCGCCAGAATACAAGTTTTAAGAAATGGTTCTTCGGACACTATCACGATAATCGAAATGTGAATATGGAAGAAATTCTGATCTATGAGCAGATGATCAGAATCTGGTAAGATCATGAAACAGGTTTACCAGTTTACAGAGATTGTAGCGGCACAGGCAGGTGCCGCCATAGCAGGGAGGAAAAATGTCTTTAAGAATACCTTTAAGATCAGAAAAACCAGGAAACGTACAAATATCCGAAAAAGAATTCTGGAGAGAGTCATGCGGGAAATCCTCTATGTCAATGAACGAAGACAGAGAATGGTCGGAAGACGATATGGACTGGTCATTTAAAATTCAAGATGAAAAGCAACTGGAACAATGCCTGCAAATGAAAACAGACGATATACACTGGGATATCTTTAAAGACGTATATGAGTGTCCAGGAGCAATAAAAGTAGAGGTCTGGTCATGGGAGACTTTAATGGGAGAAAGATCCTTCTTTTATGTGGAAAGACCACTGACGGCTGCGATTCTGTTAAACAATCAGGCTGAAACTGAAAAATTTGTGGAAGAACAGCCAGTCACAATGAGTCCGGGACTGGAAAGTGCGATTGCTTTTCTGAACGAAGAACGTACTGAGAAATTTATAAAAGAATATGGAGAACTGGCATCACAGGTGCGGTTATCTGCCATTTATGAGGCTCAGAATACCACCCTGCTGAAATATTACATAAAAACACACCGTAGCCGGGATCTACAGGAACTGAGAACTTATCTGGAATGGCTGAATAACAGGAGAAAAGACAAAAAAAGCATAGAACGAAAGCTGTACGAATGGAACGCATATAACGAGAACGAAAATTTCTGGTTTTTTAAATTATTTGTTCGAACCTTTGAAATAGAAAGAGAGCCAGACATAATAATCATAAGGGATATTCAGCGACGACTTCTGGACTATCTGAGCAGAACGATAATGGCAGAAGGTGAGATGTGTGAAATCTTTTGGACAAACCTGAACTGGGATGATCTGGATGATATGACAGAATCTAAATTTATAAATTGTGTCCGATATTTCATGTCGTTAACAAAGAAATATGGACCGCTTGATATCACAGATGAAGTACAGGATATCATATCAGGTGAGATCGTTGCACTGGATATGATAAGATTAAAATCTGGCATAAGAAAAAACTTCGTGAAGCTGAATCAGTATGAAGTAAAGATGCCAAAGGATAATGCAAAGGCTGGAATCATGCGTGGGAAATGGCTGAAACGCCTGATGCGATATGCAGTTTCGGAAACACTGTGGGAGAAAACCGATCCGGTCACAGAGTGGATCATACAGAGAGATGACTGGAAACTTGTAAAACGCGCAATCAGACAAAAATATATTGGGAAGGAAAATGCAGACAAACTTCTGGAGTATGCAGCCACTGTGGAAAATACAGAAACAGATCCACGAATTGTTCAGTTGCTGCTGGCAGAAAGATAAGATACAAACAGCTTTTGCACAGGGAACCCGAAAATTAATAAATACTATTCAAAAAGAAAGGAACAGGTTAGTGAGAAGTAATATCAGCTACAGACCATATGCAAACGTAGATTATGAAAAAATTTATAAAAAAGTAGTAGAAATGGATCCGTCCATGGAAGAATTCATAGACGAAGTAAGAGAAATCGAACTTCCGGAAGATGAGGAAATACAGCAGTTGGAAGCCGGGCTGAGAAAAAAGGACAAAAAAGCAACGGAAAGGCTTATAGAACTGTATACGAGATATGCGGTAAGACTGGGTTTACAAAGAGCGGAAGAGCACGAAATGAATATCATAGATGCAATTTCGGAAGCGCATATAGGGCTTGTTGTGGCAGCAAACAACTACAATATTGACAGATGCGGTACATTTGAGGAATATGCACACACTTATATCATAAGCAGATTTGACAGAAATCAGGAAACAACAAGGAAGACAATGTATTATCCGGCTGGCCCAAAAGGAAATTACTTTAAAGTATACCGTAAGTTGAGAGATAATGGATATAAACCTGGAAAGCTTAAAGAATCAGAGAAGAAGGAAGCATTTGAACTTCTTCGGAAGGAAACAAATCTGTCAGTAGAAGAGATAGAAATTGCTATGGATGCAATGATTCCGGAAGAATCCATGGAGCAGTATTTTGCAGAAAACTACATAGAAGAAAGCAATTGCTATACAAATGACGTGCCAGAAGAATTCATTACAGAAATGGAAGAAGTAGAGAAAGAAATAGACATTCATAAAGCTGCTGAGGCACTGGATCAGGTGATGGATACACTGGCTCCGAGAGAAAAAGAAATCCTCAGGCTGAGATATGGGCTGACAGATGGAAAAGAATATACACTGGAGGAAGTTAGCCAGAAATTTGGCGTAACCAGAGAACGTATAAGGCAGATTGAAGCGAAAGCATTACGCAAACTGCGTCATCCAGTCAGAGGCAGAATTTTACATAAGTATATAGAATAAAAGGAAAATGACAAGAGTTGACTGACAGACAGGAGTAAAAATGGGCTTGAAATTCTCTGGAACAAACTATGAAGATCAGAATGGGATAGAAAAGTATATAAAAGACGGAACCATTATCATGAGTTCGGAACTGGAGAGCACCATTGCTTTTATGGATGAAAAACACAGTGAGGAATTTATAAAAAAGTGCAGAGATCTGGCAGATCAGGTACGGCTGTCTGCTATTTACGAGGCACAGAATATTCCACTGTTAAGACAATATATCAGAAATCATTATGAGGATGAGGTACACGAAGAACTTCGGGCATATCTGGAATGGCTGAATGGAAAGAAAAAGCGGAAAGAAAAAATAAAAAGAAGACTGTATGTACGGAAAAAGGATAGTTATACAGAAGATTTTCGGTTTTTCAAAATATTTCTGCGTACCTACTGGATGAGAGAATCCGGATATGCTGATCAGATCATCAGAGATATACAGAGAAGACTTCTTGAGTATCTGGAATCAGAAATAACAGATGAACTGGCTGGTTACAGTTTTTCCGGGATAAACCTGAACTGGGATGATCTGAATGATATGGATAAACCAGATGCCATAAATTGTGTTCAGTATTTTATGCTGCTGACACAGAAATATGGTCCGGTTGATGTTTCGGATAAAGTTTATGATTTCGTGGATGACGGTGTGTACGTGCTGGACATGATAAAATTAAAGTCCGGTGTAAGAAAGAACTTTGTGGCATTGCATCAGTATGAGGTGGAGATGCCGGAGAGCAGACAAAAGGAAAGTATCATACAGAAAAAATGGACAAAGAGGCTGATGCACTACGCAGTTCCGGATAAGCTTCGGGAAGAAACCGATCCGATTACAGAATGGATCATAAAGAAAAATGACAGAAAACTCATAAAGTATGCGATCAAACAGAAATATATCGGAAAAGAAAATGCAGGGAAACTTCTGGAATATGCTTTTTCTCTGAAAAATGTGGAAACAGATGATTGGATCATTGAACTGCTGACAGAAGAAATGACCGGGCATAAGCAGCAGTCTGTGGAGAAATCCGTAAAAACTCAATGAGAAGGAGCTGGAAATGGAAGAGAACCGCTTTGAAGTAATTGATCAGGATGCTTACGAGGCTGTGAATGCAAAAGAAAGAACAAGAATAACTTCTTTTGATGATGCCAGTTTTTATTATGTAGATGGCAGTCTGACGGAAGCAGTTATAGCTGGAAAGAAAAGACAGATTCGGAAACTGGCACAGAAACAGCCCGTCAGAAGAAGTCCTGCACTGGAATGTGCAATTGCACTTTCCACAAAGGGACTGACAGAATTTATGATAAGAACAATACCGGAAGTAACAGATCTGGTAAGAATGTCAGCAATCTATGAAGGCCGAAATCAACCATTACTGCAGCGATATATGGAAAACCATCCTGATCCAAAAGAAGGCGCGCGCGAACTCCGGACGTATCTCAGATGGCTGGCTAAAAGGAAAAAACAGGGCGGACAGATCAAAAGAAGTTTTTATGTTTTGCAGAAATATATGCATACAGAAAATTTTGCTTTTTTTAAGATGTTTGAACGATATATGGGACCGGAAACCGCCAGTATAATAGTACAGGATATTCAGGGAAAACTTATCGGTTATCTGGATAGGATCATAGATTATAAGAGGAATCGGAAACTGAAAATTCCAAGATCAAAACTGGGCTGGGGACATGTAGAAGAATGGAATCTGGAAGATGTAGAGAATCATGTATCGTATTTTATGAATCTGGTGTGCAGATATGGTCCGTATGATGTGACAGACAGAGTGGAAGAGTTTATGGAACAGGGAGTTTTTACCCTTGATCTAATCCGGCAGAGATCCGGCATGAAGAAAAATTTTGCAGCGATACATCAGTACATGGCGCAGGTATCAAAAGAGGATCCGAGAAAAAGGATCATGCCGGGAAAGTGGATGAAGCGTCTGATGCGCTATGCGGTTCCGGATAAGCTTCGGGAAGAAACAGATCCGATAACGGAATGGCTTATACAGCGAAATGACTGGAAACTTATAAAGTATGCGATCAAACAGAAATATATCGGCAAAAAGAATGCAGATGCGTTATTGAAATATACAGTTTTTTCTGGCAGGGAGGACACAGATCCGAGAATTATCGATTTACTGGTGGCACAAAAGAATGCGCAGTGATAAAATAAAGCTGATTTTATTGTAAAGTGAGGAATCAGAGATGTTATATTTTGTAAATGATTATTCAGAAGGTGCGCATGAAAAAATTCTTCAGCACCTGATTGACACCAATATGGAGCAGCTTGCCGGTTATGGCATGGATCACTACTGCGAGTCAGCCAAGGAGAAGATTAAGAAGGCCTGCGGCTGTGAGGACGCAGAAGTCTTTCTGCTGACAGGAGGAACGCAGACCAATCAGATTGTCATTGACACACTTCTGCAGCCATATGAGGGCGTTGTAGCGGCTCAGACAGGACATGTCAGTACACATGAGGCCGGTGCAATCGAATTTACCGGACATAAAGTTCTGGAACTTCCACAGAAGGATGGCAAGATCTGTGCAGCAGATCTTCAGAAACTGGCAGAGAGATTTTATGGAGATGAGAACCACGAGCATATGGTTTTCCCGGGGATGGTCTATATTTCTCATCCGACAGAGTATGGAACCCTGTATTCCAGAAAAGAACTGGAAGAGTTGTCAGCCGTATGCAGAGAATACAAAATGCCCCTGTACCTTGACGGTGCAAGACTGATCTATGGAATTGCATCTACAGAGACCGATGTGACATTACAGGACATTGCAAAACTCTGTGATGTATTTTATATCGGTGGAACCAAGGCAGGCACACTTTGTGGCGAGGCAGTTGTATTTACAGGAGACAGCATGCCGAAGCATTTTCTTACAAGAGTAAAGCAGCATGGAGCACTGCTTGCCAAAGGAAGACTTGTGGGCGTACAGTTTGATGCACTTTTTACCGATGAGCTTTATAAAGAAATCGGCAGAAATGCGATCGAAACGGCAGCAGTTCTGAAAAAAGGTCTACAGGAAAAAGGATATAGATTTCTTTTGGAGTCTCCAACAAATCAGCAGTTTATTATCCTTGAGGATACACGGTTGGAGGAACTTCGAAAGGATGTGCAGTTCAGCTTCTGGGAAAAAACAGATGCTTCTCATACAGCAGTCAGATTTGCCACAAGCTGGGCAACCAGAATGGAAGATGTGCAGAAACTTCTTTATTTGTTATAGATTGTAAAACCTTTTTGTTTGTCGTATAATAAGGCTACTCAGACATGAAAAGGGAGGTAAAACATGAATAAACACGGTAAACGACTGATAACTCTCGCAGCACTGGCAACAACGACAACAGCTATCATCCACATTGCGAACAAAGTGGTTGCGGCATCAGCAGGTCTGAAGGAAATGCTTGATACAAATGGCAAAAATTATTACCATTGGCGTTTTGGTGATATCTATTATACAAGAAAAGGCAAAGGAAGCCCGATCCTTCTGATCCATGATATGCTTCCAGGCGGTTCCGGATATGAATGGAGCAGGATAGAGGATGATCTTGCACTGGAGCATACCGTGTATAACATAGACCTTCCAGGTTGTGGACGTTCCGAGAAACCAGGTATGACTTATACAAATTATGTATATGTTCAGAGCATCTGCGATTTCATCAAAAATGTGATCGGAGAGAAAACCGATGTGATCGTCAGCGGTTATTCAGGATCCTTTGTTATTATGGCATGCCGCAATGAAGAAAAACTGTTCAACAAGATCATGATGGTCAATCCGGTCAGTCCGGGAGTCCTGAAACAGATGCCGACAAAGAAAGATAAAATTTTCCGCAAGTGTCTGGAAGTTCCGGTATTTGGTACTCTGGTTTACCATATGGTTGTGTCCAGAGCCGCGATCAATAACGAGTTTATTGAGAACTTTGCCTTTGATCCATTCCACCCGCTTCGCGATCTTCAGGACGCTTATTATGAGGCTGCCCACAAAGGCGGATGTTATGCAAAGAATGTATATGCAAACAAAATATCAAAATACATGAATATCGATATCACCCGTGCACTGAAAGAGATTGATAACAGTCTTTATATTGTAGAGGGTGAAGCTGAGAACAATGGAGAAGCGACAGTAGAAGCTTATCAGAACATTAACCCATCTGTGGAAACAGTTACTCTTAACGAAACAAAACATTTTCCACAGGTAGAGGATCCGGAACATTTTCTGGAACAGGTTGGAATTTTCTTTTAATGCACAAGCCCTGTAGCTGACTGAACAGTTGATAAACAAATTCAGCCAGCCACGGGGCTTTTTTTAAATTGAGGAGAAAATATCAGCCCTGCTGTTTATACTTCGAAATCGCCAGAATCATAAATACAAAGGCAGCAATAAACATAGCTTCGATTCCCATGGATTTCCAGATTTCTTCTGCAACAGGTACGGGCAGGGTTTTGTATTGTGCAAGTGTTTCATTTATAGATTCATACCAGTAGACCGGCAGAAACTGAGCAATCTTAAGGACGCTTTTGTTCATAATACTCATTGGGACAAATGCTCCGCACAGAAAGCACATTCCCAGTGAAAGCAGGTTGGAGATTCCATTCAGCATATTGCTGTTTTTGACAAAAATCCCCACAAGATAGGAGAGTGAAAGGGCAATACCAAGCATCAGTGCCGTATTCAGAATATAGTATCCGATCAGAGGAGAAGTAAGGAACTCCTTACCAAAAAGGACACAGACACCTGCGACTGAGATCAGCCAGAGTACAGCTCCGAGCATAAACATTGCGAGCAGTCCTTCCATATTCTGACGACGCAGCGAGACTGCTGAGGCGCGCATTCGTTTCAGGATATCTTCTTTCTGAAAAGCCAGGAGAACATACCCCATGGAATAACTGAGCACAGCAAGAAACAGATAAGGAACATAGCGGAAATAGTAAATATAAGGTGGTGTTTCAAGATTATTTTCCGTACCTTTGTACATAGTTACTTCCGAGGCAGGCAATTCCATGGATGCATCCATGGCTTCCTTAAGGGAAAAACCTGCGGCTGTATAAGTACGTATGGAATTGATCCATGTACTGATCTGCTGATCTACGTAAAAAGAGGTATAAGAACCAGGGACTTTGGTGACGGAGAGAGGTTCTTCCTCTTCAATACATGTCTGGTAAAAATTTTCCGGGATCTGCACGATATAAGATGTATTTCTGTAAAAAAGTTCCTCCTGCATAACGGATGGTTCACTGGAGATTTCAGATACATTGTGGATAGTACTGAGGTATCTGATAAGACCCCGGGAAAGTTCGCTCTGATCTCTGTCTGCGACGGCAACATTGATACGTGTCTTTTCAAAAGTACCGAGATGCTCTTTGCGGGCAGAAGCCTGAAGTGCGATGGCAATTGCAAAAAAGATCACCAGATATATCAGAAGCATTCCGAGATTTTTCTTTAAAATTTTTAAGTATCCTTTAAATACTGTCATAACGTTCCCTCCGGATAAGCAAGAATGAAGCAAGAACAAGCGCGGCACTCATGACGATCAGTGTGATCAGATTTCTGTAATAGCGTGAGGCATCGTCATATACATTAATACAGTAAAGAGCATCGGAGATCAGTGCAGCAGGATTGAACCTGTTGATGATCGGAGCGTGTTTTTCTACGGTGTCTTTCATAGAGCCGTTCATAAGTCCTGACAAAAAACAGCAGGACATGGAGATTGCGAGCATGATTCCGATCTTGATGCCTTCATTCAGTCTGCTAAGACTTCCGATAAACAATCCCATAGATACACCGATCAGGCTTCCGAACAGAGAAATAATCAACATTTTGCCGAACTGTCCCTGAAAATCTAGGTTCAGGATATTTCGCAGATACAGAAGCAGAACGATCACATCTGCGTACCCCAGCAGAAAAGAGGTAATCTGTTCTGAAAGGATCAGTTTCAGCTTGTGGGTAGGCGTGATGCAGCGACGTGCCGCCAGAGCCGTTAAATTGGCCTGTAAAGTGATCACAGAGCCAAAGCCGATAAAACATCCATAAAGACATCCCATTGCGACCAGAGCGTAAAAAAACTGCGAATTCCCATCTATTGTTTTGCCGCCGAGAGAGACTTCCCGGACAAGGTCTTTTGTATCTGACATCTGCCGGAGAGCGGAGAGAAGTCCGGAAGGATGTTTTTTCAGGATGGTCTGCAGCGTATTCAGATTGTTTTCATAACTTTCCAGGACGGACTGTAGAATGCTCTCAGGAATTCCCTGTCCATTGAGTGTAAGGCCTGGGATAGCCTGTTCATAGTAGATGCCGGAGATCTTTTTCTGAATTAATGCGTCAAGCGCATCCTTTTCACTCATTTCATGAAGAGCGATCAGTTCAGAATCTCCGCTTTGAACCTGATCAAGGAAAAAAACAAATACAGGATTGGCAGACTCTTTTACAAGTGCGACCTGCACGGTTTCAAAGTCCGCGTCATTCAGATTTCCAAATGCAAAAAAGAAAAAAGTGGCCATGATCAGCGGAAAAACAAGCGGCCAGAAGACCATATTAAAATTTCGCAGCTTGACCAGAAGGTTATATTTTATTAAATGCAGCATAGAAAAGATCCTTTCTTAAAAATATACATAATAATGCATAATTATATATCAATCACGAAGCTGTTTTCCCGTTATTTCAAGAAATACATCATTCAGTGTAGGAAGTTCAGAGAAAACCCTGCCAAATGTGAGATTCTGGCTCTGGAGGTAATTCAGAATCCGGATCAGGTTATGCTGTGCACCGGTGCAGCGAAGAGTGAGGATCTGATCTTCATAATGTACATCAAATACATGGGGAAGATTTCGGATATCCTGAAGCTGCTTTTCGGTCAGAAGAAGAGCTTCGACGGTGATCGTTTCGCCGGTTTTGATCATTTTCTTTAATTCTTCAGTGGTTCCGGATGCGATGACGCGTCCGTGATCCATGATCGCGATTCGTGTACAGATCTGTTCGACCTCTTCCATGTAGTGTGAAGTGTAGATGATCGTAGAACCCTGGCGGTTTAATTCCTGAATGCCCTCCAGGATTTTATTGCGGCTTTGCGGATCTACGGCGACAGTAGGCTCATCGAGGATGATAAGCCGTGGTTTGTGAGCGATTCCGCAGGCAATATTGAGCCTTCTGAGAAGACCGCCGGAAAGCTTTTGAGGTCGTGTTTTGCGGTAGTCTTCCAGTCCGACAAACCGGATGGCTTCTTCGACAAGTTCCCTTCGCCGATTTTTGTCATGTATGTACAGACCGCAGAAATAATCGATATTTTCAGATACAGTCAGCTCATCAAAAACCGCTACATTCTGAAGTACAATACCAATCTGCTGCTTGACTTCGTAGTTGTCAGGCGTCATTTTCTGTCCGAAGATCTCGATGTCGCCCTTATCATATTTCAGCAGAGAAAGGAGACAGTTGATCGCAGTTGTTTTACCGGAACCGTTCGGACCGAGAAGGCCGAAGATTTCTCCTTCTTTGATATCCAGACTGAGATGGTTCAGAGCAACCAGATCGCCATACCGTTTTACAAGTTTTTCTATATGAATCATAATCGTTCCTCCGGTTTCATCTAATTTGCGTTTATAAAATAATTATAAACGAAATCAACAAGAATACCAAGTGCGTGATGTCACCCAAGAGACGTGACATTTTTCACTT